>Ga0123356_10002925_pt1 | contig 18086 bp, 16 predicted proteins | sample TergutEmb28metaG_2_FD_92546 | JGI IMG/M metagenome (GOLD analysis project Ga0123356, IMG submission 92546) | Embiratermes neotenicus P3 segment gut microbial communities from Petit-Saut dam, French Guiana - Emb289 P3 | ecosystem: Host-associated > Arthropoda: Insects > Digestive system > Gut ...
CTCGATCCAGTTATCCTGACCGATGATATGGCTGGGGTGTTGGGGCATGCACGATTTGTCCCTGGATCAGCCTCAGCAATATTGGATGGGACACGTGTCGTGGCTCCTGCGCTGGCAGGATCAACACTGACCTGGATTGGACCTTTGGCACCAGGCAAGTCCGTGGATGTGAGCTATCAGGTCATCGTTGACCAGGATGTCAGCTCTTCGGATCACTTGGTGAATCGACTGACCGGCCGCGGTGAAGACCCCGATGAGCCTGGTACAGAGGTTCCAGGTATCTGTGTTCCTGGAGAGGACGACGACTGTACGACGATACATAACCCCGGTGTTCCGGGATTGATGGTCGCGAAGTCTTCGAACCCTGAATCGGGTTCAACCGTACGCGCCGGGCAGATGATTACCTATACCGTCACCGCAGCGAATACTGGAAATGTCGATTTGGATCCGGTGGTGCTGGTTGATGACCTCAGCAGAGTCTTGGCTTATGCAAGATTCGTCGCAGGTTCACCCACAGCGATGATGGGATCAGCGCCAGCTCCATTGCCGACGATCATTGGTTCGAAACTGATCTGGAGCGACAAAATACCTATCGGGAAGACAGTCACACTGACCTATCAGGTCATTGTCAATGACAACGTAGCCACAGGTGATGTTCTTGTTAACGCAGTCACCGGTCGCGGAGAGAATCCCGAGGATCCTGGTAACGATGTTCCATCGAACTGTGTGACGGGGGAAGAAGAAGGCTGCCACACCACACTGACACCTGTTATTCCGAGGCTGGAAATCCACAAAGAGGCCAACCCTGCTTCCGGTTCTATGGTATTTGCTGGTTCTAGGATCACCTACACACTCACAGGTGTGAATTCTGGAGACATTGACCTCAATCCCGTCACCCTCACCGATGATCTGTCTGGTGTCATCAACCACGCATCCTTCCAACCCGGATCGGCTGTTGCACGAGTGGATGGAATCCCAGTAGGGTCCCCAACCCTGTCAGGATCAACCCTGACATGGAGCGGCCCGCTCGCAGCAGGCAAGTCAGTCACGGTGACCTATCAGGTCGTTGTTCACAACAATGTTCTCCCCACTGACCATCTGGTTAACCGTCTCTTGGGACAAGGTGAGGACCCAGGTGAGCCTGGCGATGAGGTTCCAGGTATCTGTGTTCCCGAGGTTGAGGACTGCACCACCACCCACGACCCGGGTGTGCCGGGACTGCAGGTGGCGAAGACTTCTGATCCAATCAATGGTTCCAAGGTACGGATAGGACAGACAATCACCTACACCATCACCGCAGTCAACACCGGGAACACTGTGTTGGATCCAGTGGTGCTTGACGATGACTTGGGTTCAGTTCTCACCTCTGCCAGCTTCGTTGCCGACTCATGGACAGCACAGATCGCTGGGGCCCCGGCGCCGCTGCCGACCCTCGATGGGTCTATCCTGCGATGGACATCATCACTCCAGGTTGGACAGAGCGTGGTTCTGAGCTACAAGGTCCGGGTGAACGCAGATGTGACTGACAAGGATCTGTTGATCAACGCGGTCATTGGAACAGCAGATAACCCTGAGGATCCTGGTGGTGAGGTCCCATCTAACTGTGTGACAGGGCAGGAAGACGACTGCACCACCACGCTGACACCGGTGATACCAGGGTTGGATGTCCGTAAGACATCGAACCCATTCTCAGGATCATTCGTTGACCCCGGAGAGATCCTCACCTACACCGTGGTGGGAACGAATACAGGAAGCATCGACCTGGACCCTGTCGTACTAGTCGATGACCTCTCCGGCGTACTCACTCATGCGAGGATGATTCCGGACTCGATCACCGCGATGATTGACCAGGATCTGGTGTCACCACCGACCATCACCGGAACCACACTGATCTGGTCGGGGCCGCTCGCAATCGGCGACACTGTCACACTGACCTATCAGGTGATCGTTGATGACACCATCAAGGAAGCAGTGTGGCTGGTGAATCGGGTGACAGGGCGCGGAACTGACCCCGAAGACCCTGACAGTGAGGTACCTTCACCATGCATCACAGGGGAAGAAGACTGGTGTCACACCGATCTTGAGGTGATACCTCCCCCTGACGATGACCCACCTCCGCCTATCCCAATTGTTGTTCCACCGGAGTTTCCTCCACCTTCGATAAACACTGGCGGAACAACACTGAATGCCTACTCCTGGCATATCTACTTAACGACCGCAGCCTTCCTGTTAGCCGCAGCGGTTGGAGTGGGAATAGGCGGATTCCGAAAGAGGATAGCCGACTGAGCCGGTAGCTGGCTTTGCCACTGATGACCTATTTGCTACTGAGACGGGCATCCTTGAGGCGGCCATCTTGATAATGAGCCATACCCCAGCGGTTGGTCAAGATGGTCGCCTTCCCGGCTAAGTCTGAATCCACCGGTCCATGCTAAGCGTCGGCGCTGGTGACACAGATGAACAATCCGTCGCCTACGGGAAGTAGGGACGTGGTCAGAGTATCCATGTTGCGTGCAGCTTCAAGGGTGTCACGCATCAACATCGTGTCGTCATCGAAGTTGGTTTCGTCGGCGACCTTGCCATCCAGCAGGGCATGGTTCAGGATAAGCATCCCTCCTGGGCGGACACAACGCAGCCCTTCTTCCAAGTACTCGGGATACTCCAGGAAATCTGCATCAACGAAAACAATGTCATATGCGCCCCCGCGAAGTTTCGGGACTACGGTCAGCGCTTCACCAACAATGAGCCGATAGCGGCTGTGAGATATCCCGGCAGCTTTGAGAGCTTGACGAGCTGCAATCTGATGCTCAGCTTCAGAGTCCACTGTTGTCAGTGTGGCATCATCGTCCATCCCTGCGAAGAAGGCTAGCGAGGACACACCAGCGCCGGTACCAATCTCAACCACAGCCTTGGCATTGATCAGACGGGCAAACATCGTTAACAGGTGTGCAACAGCCGGACTCACAGGTTCGATTCCGAGATCAGCAGATGCCCGGCGAGCCTGCTGGACGGCCATTGTGTCAGGAATGAAAGACTCCACGTATTTGTTGGAGGCTTCGATAGATGCTTTCGATAGGCTCACAGTACCAACCATAGTCCACGAACCACCTAATAGCTCGCATGCCGATAGAATCAATCCGTTGAATTATTTACTGTGATGGAGACAATGTGGCTCTTACGAATGCAGATGTGGCAAAGCTTGCCGATCTGGCGCGTATTCAGTTGACGGATGAAGAACTTGCCTCGATGGCAAGCCAACTTGATGTCATCCTTGATGCCGTCGCCAGTGTGAGCGAGGTTGCTAAGGCGGATGTGGCCCCCACCTCCCACGCGTTGGATCTGACGAATGTGTTTCGAGAAGATGTGGTCAAGCCTTCGCTTCCGATACAGGAAGTGCTGGCGATGGCTCCGGCTGTGGAAGATGATCGGTTCCGCGTACCAAGAATTCTGGGGGAGGAATCATGACTGATCTCACCCGGTTTACCGCTGCCCAGCTCGCTGCGATGCTGGGAGCCCAAGAAGTCTCCAGTCAGGAAGTGACCAGGGCACACCTGGACCGCATTGCCGAAGTCGATGACGATATTCATGCCTTCTTGTTTGTTGACGCCGAGCGAGCCTTGGACACAGCTCTCCAGATTGATAACCGACGCAGCGCGGGAGAAACCCTGCATCCGCTAGCAGGGGTCCCGGTGGCGGTGAAAGATGTCTTCTGCTACACAGGAACACCGACTACATGTGCGTCGAAGATACTCCAGGGATGGTATCCGCCTTACAACGCTACCGTTGTTCAACGATTGCTTGATGCTGGAATGGTCATCCTCGGGAAGACCAATATGGATGAGTTTGCTATGGGCTCCTCCACGGAGAACTCAGCTTTTGGACCAACCCGAAATCCCTGGGATCTCACAAGAATCCCCGGGGGCTCAGGCGGAGGATCGGCAGCCAGCTTGGCTGGATTCGAAGCTCCTCTGGCTATAGGTTCAGACACCGGCGGTTCCATCCGCCAGCCAGCCGCAGTAACAGGTACGGTCGGCACGAAGCCGACTTATGGTGGATCTTCGAGATATGGATTGATTGCGATGGCTTCCTCGTTGGATACCCCTGGGCCATGTGCCAGGAATGTCCTGGATGCAGCCCTGCTCCATGCAGTGATTTCCGGTTATGATCCTCAAGATTCCACTTCGATTAATGCAGCTCCTGCTGATGTCGTAACTGCCGCGCGTTCCTCAGATGTGAGGGGTATGAAGATCGGGATCGTCAAAGAACTCTCCGGTGAAGGTTACTCTGAAGGTGTCGAAGCACGCTTCAATGAAGCGGTCGAACTTTTGGCATCGGCGGGAGCCGAAGTCATCGAAGTGTCCTGTCCGCATTTTCCGGCAGCCCTCGGCGCCTACTACCTCATCATGCCATCCGAGGTATCGTCAAACCTCGCACGCTTTGATGCCATGAGGTACGGACTGCGCGTCGGTGATGACCAGGTGAACAGCGCAGAACAGGTGATGAGACTCACCAGGGATGCCGGGCTCGGTGCAGAAGTGAAGAGAAGGATCATCCTCGGTACCTATGCCCTGTCCAGCGGGTATTACGACGCCTACTACGGTTCAGCTCAGAAGGTGCGTACGCTGATTATCCAAGACTTTGCGCAGGCTTTCTCCCAGGTGGATGTCTTGGTCTCACCGACCACGCCCACCACTGCTTTCCCCTTAGGGGAGCGTCTGGACGACCCCATGGCGATGTACATGGCGGACCTGTGTACGATCCCGTCCAACTTAGCTGGAAACTGCGCAGCTTCTTTCCCAGCAGGTCTCGCGCCAGACGATGGTCTCCCCGTGGGCATACAGGTGATGGCCCCCGTGATGTGTGATGACAGGCTCTATCGAGTAGGTTCTGCTCTTGAAAGACTCCTGGAAGCATCCTGGGGTTCACCTCTATTAGCCCAACTCGACAAGGAGCAGCGATGAGTGTGGATGAATTGATGGACTTCGATGAGGTCATCGCCAGCTATGATCCCGTTCTTGGCCTTGAGGTCCATGTTGAACTCAACACTGCCTCGAAGATGTTCTGTTCGTGTTCGACTCTCTTCGGCGCGGACCCAAACTCGCAGACATGCCCGGTATGCCTGGGGCTTCCTGGTTCTCTTCCAGTGGTCAACGGTAAAGCTGTTGAGTCATCGATCCGTATCGGTCTGGCATTGAATTGCTCGATTGCGCAATGGTGCCGGTTCGCGAGGAAGAACTACTTCTATCCGGACATGACCAAGAACTTCCAGACCTCTCAGTACGATGAGCCTCTGTGCTTCGATGGTGAGGTCGATATCGAGGTGAACCAGCAAAGATTCACGATTCCCATTGAGCGTGCTCATATGGAAGAAGATGCTGGAAAATCTGTTCACCGAGGCGGAACGACCGGGCGCATCCTGGGTGCTGACTACTCTCTGATGGACTACAACCGTGCCGGGGTTCCTCTTGTCGAGATCGTCACCAAACCTATCTTTGGTACGGGGGCAGACGCTCCAGCAGTCGCCAGAGCCTATGTGACCTTCTTGCGGGATATGATCCGTGATCTGGGAGTCTCCGACGTACGCATGGAGCAAGGCTCTCTGCGTTGCGATGCCAATGTGTCACTGATGCCGAAAGGATCGACCACACTGGGGACCCGTACGGAAACCAAGAATGTTAACTCACTGCGTTCCATTGAGAAAGCGCTGAGATACGAGATCTGCCGCCAGGGAGCAGTGTTAGCTTCCGGAGGCAGGGTCATTCAAGAGACTCGGCACTGGCACGAGGACGGAGGATTCACCTCCCCAGGGCGTTCGAAGGAACAGGCTGAGGACTATCGCTACTTCCCCGAGCCTGACCTCGTACCCATCGCTCCCAGCCCACAATGGATTGATGAGTTGAGGCAAACCATTCCCGATCCGCCAGCCGTTCGTCAGGCAGCATTGCGTGATCTCTGGGGTTTCACCGAGTTGGAGATGCGCGATGTCGTTGCTGCGCAGGCACTCGAACTCATCGAAGCCACAGTCCAAGCAGGATCCCCGGCGCACCCCGCAAGAAAATGGTGGATGACACAGCTCGCCAGACACGCGAATGCCGCACAGATCGAACTTGATCAGTTGGCTATCTCGCCGCAGCAGGTCGCAGAGGTTCAAGCCCTGATTGACCAAGGTGTCATTAATGACAAGGTGGCACGCAGTGTTATCGAATCCGTCCTAGACGGTGAGGGCAACCCCGGTGAGATCGTCCAGAAGCAGGGTCTGGCGGTCGTCAGCGATTCATCGCTGCTTCAGGCTGCTATCGATGAGGTGATTGCAGCGAATCCTGATGTCGCAGACAAGATTCGGGCAGGCAAGGTCCAGGCGGTCGGGGCCCTGATCGGATCAGTGATGACCGCCATGTCAGGTAAGGCAGATGCCGCCAAGGTCCGCGAGATGATCGTGGCATCTTTGTCATAGTGTATTTTGGTTTTCAACACCCAGGAGGATGAGATGGCTGACTCAGATGACGGCAAGGTTCTAGTTATTGATGATGATGCATCCCTAGCTGAGATGCTCCAGATAGTCCTGCGTCAAGAAGGCTTCGAAACTGCGTGGTGCTCACGCGGGGATCAGGCCCTCGATGCCTTCCACACGGAAAAACCTGATCTGGTCCTGCTAGACCTGATGCTTCCCGGACGAGGCGGGGTTGATATCTGCCGGGATATCCGTGCTGAGTCCGGGGTTCCCATCGTCATGCTGACTGCCAAGTCAGATACCAATGATGTGGTGAAAGGTCTGGAAGCCGGAGCCGATGACTATGTGGCCAAACCCTTCGCACCTCGGGAACTGGTTGCTCGGGTTCGTACCCGTCTTCGCAGACTGTCGACCTCTGACATTGAAACTCTGACTATCGGCGATCTGACCATTGCCATTGAATCCCACCAGGTCACTAAGGGTGATCAGGTGATCAATGTCACTCCGTTGGAATTTGATCTGCTGTTGGCTTTGGCTCGCCAACCCAAGCATGTCTTTACACGCGAGCAGTTGCTGAAGCAGGTGTGGGGCTATCAGAACCCTGCTGACACCCGTCTGGTCAATGTCCATATTCAGCGTCTACGAGCCAAGATTGAACGCGATCCGGACAATCCTGAAATCGTTGTGACAGTGCGCGGCGTGGGGTATAGGGCCAGTGGCTGAGATTGATACCGTACGTATCCAACACTGGTTGTCCGCTCCAGTACGGTTATGGAGATCCTCTCTGACACTTCGTGTCGTCGCATCGGCGATGTTCGGCTCATTCATTGTGCTGACCATGGCTGGTTTCTTCCTGATCTACTCGGTCACTGACGACATCACCCAGTCATCCCGGGAGGCTGCCATTGCTGATGCCAATGATGCTATGGACATTATTGATCAGCAGATGCGCAGCTTTGGATTCGATTACGCCAACTCAGATGCCCTCGCATCGATCGTCACAGCCGCTATTCAGCGGGGGAGTTCCTCGGGCAGGTATCAAATCCAGTTCCTCACCGCTGTCGGCGGATATGCAACGCCTAACCTGAATGTCTCGGTGATACCGGTATCCATCCGTGATGCTGTCCGCGAAGAACCCCAGCTCGTTCACTACATCCCCATCACAGTGACCTACAAGGATGGCACCACTGGTCCTGGCTTGGTTATCGCAGCCGGCGGAGGCACTGAACGAGATCACTTCGAAGTCTTCTTCATCTTCTCCTTCGAACAAGAGACCCGAATCTTGGCCGTTGTTCGTGCTGCTGTCGGTTTGTCAGGGATGGTCGTACTGTTTGGAATCGGCGTCGTAGCAAGTGTTGTGTCCCGCCAGACCCTGACACCGCTGCGTGTAGCCAGAAGGGCAGCCGAGAAACTCGCCAGCGGAGAACTGACCCAATTGATGCCCGTACGTGGAACCGACGATCTCGCCCAGTTAGCGGCATCCATGAACCACATGGCCAACCAGCTCCAGCAAAGAATCAGAGCATGGGAACAACTCTCGCGTCTCCAGCAAAGATTCGTCTCCGATGTTTCCCACGAACTGCGTACCCCGCTGACAACAGTACGCATGGCAGTCGATGTCCTCTACGACAAGAGAGAAACCCTGCCAGAGGTGCAAAACAAGTCCATCGAACTGCTGAACAAGGAGCTAACCCGATTCGAGGCGTTGTTGTCTGAACTGTTGGAAATCTCTCGCTTCGATGCTGGTGCGGCTGATCTGGATTTGGATGAGAAGGACCTCGTTGATTTGATTCGCGCCGAGATGGAGGTATTGACTGATGTCGCCGAAACGACGGGATCACAGTTAATTCTCCACGGGGAGTGTGAGGCCACAGCATTCATCGACTCCCGCAGGATTTCACGGTTGGTTCGCAATCTTCTCACTAATGCCATCGAGCACGGAGAGGGCAAACCCATCGACATCTATGTTGCTGCGACCCCAGAAGTTGTGGCCTTCGCCGTACGGGACCATGGGGTCGGGTTCACCGAAGCCGAGGGCAAGCAACTCTTCAACCGCTTCTGGCGGGCCGATCCTGCCAGGGCCCGTCACATCGGAGGTACGGGCTTGGGCTTATCAATCTCACAAGAGGATGTGAATCTCCACCAAGGATGGATTCACGCGTGGGGCCGTCTGGGTGAAGGAGCGCAGTTCAGGGTGGTCTTACCCAAGTCTGAGGATGTTGTCATCACGAGTTCTCCGATCTCTTTGATCCCGGCGGATGCACCACAGGAGGCCGACAATGAAGATTCGTAGTCTTATCTGTGTCCTCATCATGTCGCTGTTGGCTGGTTGCACAGTGATCCCCAGCAGCGGGGAAGTCGTATCCATCCCTCGCCGTGTCTCTAACTCTGGTCAAGGCGGGATCATGATTGTTCCGGAATCACCGCCTCAGGGAGCCTCACCAATCATGATCTTGAGGGGTTTCCTGACAGCTATGACTAGTTACGGCTCGGACTATGCCACTGCGCGGGAGTATCTGACCGAAGAAGCCTCCCTGCGATGGCAGCCCAGTGAGTCACAGGTACTGATTTACGCCAGCGGGACAACACCACGGGTCACCGGCAATCAAGTCACCATGTCAGGCGCGGTGATCGGATACCTGCGTTCTGATTACTCCTTCCTTGGATCGCCGGACCCCACCTGGAACCATGATTTCGGGATGGTGAAAGAAGATGGCGAGTGGAGAATCTCCAATCCCACTGATGGACTAGCGCTGTCTCAGTACATGTTCTCTCAGACCTTCATGCGCATTGACACCTACTTCTTCCCCACCTCAGGTCTCACCTTGGTTCCTGACCCGCGCTATGTTCATCGCGGGGCCTGGGATAGAACCATGGCAGCACACTTGGCTGTTGATGGTCCCTCCGAATGGCTGAGCCGAATCATTGACAGTTCCATCCGAGACGGGATCTCAGTCGAGGACAGTGTGACTTTGGCCCCTGGGGGGATCGCTGACATCCCACTATCGGGTAAAGCCATGACTCTGACACCCAATGATGCTACGACACTGGCCATCGAAATTGCCGCAACGATGAGGAATGTACCCGGTGTCAACCGGATACGGCTGTTTAGCAACGGCGTACTGCTGAACTTGGCAGGGGCATCTGAAGACATGTCTATCCCAGTTTCACTGGCCAATAACTACGATTCTGCAGGAACTACCAGTGCCGAGAACCTATCACTGATCCACAATGATGTTGTGGCCTCCATGGTCGACCAAGACCCTATCCTGACCCCTGGAGACTGGGGCACCACCCCGCGGGTAATTCAGTCCTTTGCTGTGTCGAGGCTCCGCAACGAGGTTGCCGCCGTGACGCCTAAAGGCCTCCTGGTCGGTGTGAGGGGAGGGGAGCTTCCTCAGCTTCTCTTGCCTGGATCAGACCTGCTTCGCCCTCAGTACGATCTGCGCGGAAACATCTGGGCGATCAGTAATAAGGACCTCACAACCACCGTCACCATGATCAATGGCGATACACAAATACCCATCGACGCATCTGCTCTGGACGGCATGGCAATTCAAGGGTTCCAACTTGCTCCTGACGGGCGCAGAATAGTCATGGTTCGCCAGGTTGACCTTCCTGGTGAAGGGTCTCGAAAAGAGATTGGGATCGCTCTGATCAGCTATGTAGACAGCCAGCCTGCTGCGATCATATCCTGGAAACCGCTGCGCCTCACGTGGGAAGGCTCTCCTATCCGATCCATCGTCGATATGGCGTGGATGGGTCCATCCTCTCTGCTTGTTCTAGGAAGTACAGGGGCCAACCCAGCAGGAGTCTACTTCACCGATATTGATGGGCTGGGGATGGACGAATGGGGTCTTCCCCAAGCCTGGGATCCCCGTGAGATGGCTACTCATATCACCAGTTCCAGTCCTCAGATTGTCGTACTCGATCGCGACGGCACCGCGTGGTTCTACCAGGAAGGATTCCGGTGGAGCCATCCCACGATCGAAGCAGTCTCCGCCATAACTTTTCCTGTCTGAGTGACATTTCTTGGTCACGACTCGCCATAGTTGTGAGTATGAAGTTCATTGATGCCGGAACAGATCTTCTCTTCCAGGGCCTCTGTCCAGGGTGTCACTCACCAGGACGGGGAGTGTGCTGTGGGTGTACAACAAGGGTGATGATGGATCAGGCAAAGATTCGCAGCAGACCGGGGATCGATTTGCCTCTGTGGTGCGGCGGGGATTATGCGCCGCCGCTGATGAACATCATTTCGGCTGCGAAGGATCATCATCGACGCGATGGAATCTGGCTGCTCAGTGTACGTTTAGCCTTTGCCTGCGCAGGACTCATCGATGAGCGTGGGCTCACAGGAGAGGGAATACTTGTCCCGTTTCCATCACGGGGTGCTGCCGTACGAGAACGAGGACTGGACTTCACCCAAATCTTGGCGGCCAAGACTGTGGGTCATCTACGAAGGATCGGGCACAGAATCAGCGGGTCTTCTCTGCTGCGCCATGTTCGCAGTGTCCAAGACCAATCAGAGCTATCGGTAAGCCAACGACAAGGAAACCTCGAAGGGTCTCTGGCAGCGATTCCAACCTCGGAACAGCGTTGGATGATTGTCATAGATGATGTGGTCACGACCGGAGCAAGCATGCGGGAGGCTGTACGGGCACTGCGCAGCGTTGGATACGCGCCTGTCGGTCTAGCAGCGGTTGCCGGGACCCGTTTGCGTATCTGAGCTAGTCACCGAAACCCTGGGCAATGTCTTCCCTTTCTGGACTGCTCAGGATAACGTAGGAATACCCCAACTAACGGGGACACAACTAAAGGAGGAATCATGGACGTCACCATTACCGGCCGAAGAATACAGGTCACAGACAGTTTCAGGGAACAGGTAGCGAAAAGGATGGCAGAGTTAGATTCCCGAGTTGACAAGGTTATACGCGCAGAAGTACACGCCCAAGCTGAGGCGAGAGGGTCCAGTGAAGTGGTCCGGGTTGAGATCACACTGATTGGGAAGGGCCCCGTAGTACGCGCAGAAGCTATCGCAGACGAGAAGTCCCAAGCTTTTGATGAGGCATTCGATCATCTGAAGACTAGGCTCCACAAAGCCCAGGATCGCCGACGCACTCATCGTAATCTTCGCAAGGTTGGTTTCGCCGAACCAGCAGTCGAACCAGTAGCTCCGCCGCCAGTCGAGGAGCCGTCCGTTGTGGTGAAGAGAATTGCCGGACTCGAAATCCAAGGTGATGGGCCTATGGTCGTACGCGAAAAGTTCTTTTGGTCAGCTCCACTCACCCTGGCGCAGGCACTCGACGAGATGGAACTTGTTGGTCATGACTTCTTCCTCTATGTCGATGCAGATACCATGCTGCCGTCAGTGGTCTATCGCCGCAAAGCCTACGACTATGGGGTAATTCACTTGCGTTTGACTCAGTAGAGGATCGCACACCGACGCGCCTTCTTGGATGCGGTCCGCATAATCAGGCAGAATAGTTGTGGTTATATTTCCCGCAACAAGAAAGGCGCCGAAGATGCCCATCGCAATCCACCTTCTCCAAGGAAGCGACCAGGTTACTCAGGTGGTGGATGAGGGCACTACCGGGCTGAATCTGTTCGGTCAAGATCGCAGCGTCGTTGCCATGAAATGCAACGGAGCCACAGTTGACCTGTCGATGACGCTCACCGAGGGTGACATCATCGAGCCAGTCTTAGCGGTATCCGATGAGGGGCTATCCATCATTCGCCACTCAGCAGCCCATGTCACAGCCCAGGCCCTCCAAAAGCTATTTCCGGAAGCTAACCTCGGTGTTGGCCCGCCGATCACCGATGGCTTCTACTATGACTTCCGTACGGAACCGCTCAATCCTGAGGATCTGAAAGCCATCGAAAAGACCATGATGGCAATCATCAAAGAGCGCCAGCGTTTTGTTCGTCGTGTCGTGAGCGATGAGGAAGCTTTGGTTGAGGAAGCATCCGAACCCTACAAGCTCGAACTCATTGCTGATAAAGGAAATGCGAACACAGAAGAGGGGGCTTCGGTCGAAGTCGGCGGTTCTGAGCTGACGATCTATGACAATGTACGCCGCGACGGCAGCGTTGCCTGGAAGGACCTGTGCCGGGGACCTCACGTACCGCACACCGGCTACATCACGGCTGTGGCTCTCACAAAGACCTCCGCAGCGTACTGGCGCGGTAATCAGGCGAACGACACCCTTCAGCGGGTCTATGGTACGGCGTGGGCGTCGAAGGAAGACCTCGTTGCCTACAAGACTCGTCTGGAGGAGGCTGCCAAACGCGACCATCGCAAGCTCGGTACCCAACTTGATCTCTTCAGCTTCCCTGAGGAAATAGGTTCAGGACTTGCGGTCTTCCATCCAAAGGGCGGCATTATCCGCATGGAGATGGAACAGTACTCACGCCAGCGCCACATCGAGGCTGATTACAGCTTCGTGAATACTCCGCACATTACCAAAGGGCGTTTGTTCGAGATTTCCCAGCATCTGTCCTGGTATGAGGACGCGATGTATCCGTCCTTGCACCTCGACGAGGAAGTCGATGAGCAAGGTGTCGTACGCAAGGCTGGGCAGGATTACTACCTGAAGCCGATGAACTGTCCGATGCATAACCTCATCTACCGTTCCCGCCAGCGCAGCTATCGAGAACTACCGCTAAGACTCTTCGAGTTCGGTACGGTCTATCGCTATGAAAAATCTGGTGTTGTTCATGGGATGCTTCGGGCGAGGGGTTTTACTCAGGATGATGCCCATATTTACTGCACACGTTCCCAGATGAAACAGGAACTGACATCCCTGCTCTCCTTCGTGTTGGATCTCCTGCGCGACTATGGGTTTGATGACTTCTACCTAGAACTATCCACCAAGGACCCCGACAAGTGTGTCGGCCCCGACGAAGCCTGGGAGGAAGCCACAGAAACCCTTCGTCAGGTTGGTGAAGAATCGGGGATCGCTCTGATTCCTGATCCCGGGGGAGCGGCTTTCTATGGCCCCAAGATCTCTGTGCAGGTCAAGGACGCTATCGGGCGTACCTGGCAGATCTCCACGATTCAACTGGACTTCAATCTTCCGGAATTGTTTGAGCTTGAATACACCGCGGAGGATGGAACCCATCAGCGCCCGGTCATGATTCACCGCGCTCTATTCGGGTCGATGGAACGTTTCTTCGCTGTGCTGACTGAGCATTATGCCGGCGCCTTCCCACCCTGGTTGAGTCCTGTCCAAGTCGTGGGGATTCCTGTGGCCGCCGACTTCAATGACTACCTTGGCAATGTTTTGAACCAACTAAAGGCGGCCGGAGTCCGGGTGGAACTGGATGATTCCGACGACAGAATGCAGAAGAAGATTCGCAATGCTACCCAGGATAAGGTTCCGTACATGCTGATCGCTGGAGCAGAGGATCAAGCCAAGGGTGCTGTCTCCTTCCGCTACCGCGACGGAACACAGAAGAACGGTGTAGCCATCGACGATGCTATCGCTGAGATTCTCACCGCTATTGCAGAGAGGCGGCCAGCATGATGAGTTTGGAGTCCTCGGGGGAGTTTGCCGGTGTCGAGGATGGCTTTGAGAGGCTGTGGACTCCTCACCGCATGGTGTATATCGACTCACAAAAGAAACCTCTTGAGTGCCCCTTCTGCGTTGCACCAACGAAGTCCGATGAAGAGGCGCTGATTATCCATCGCGGAGAAACCTGCTTCGTGGTGATGAATCTGTTCCCCTACAATCCTGGCCATCTGCTGATATGTCCCTATCGTCACGTCGCAGACCTGACCGATCTGACTAGCGCAGAATTGCTCGAGGTTGGTGAACTAACTGCACATGCGATGAGAACGATCCGTGCCACCACACCTCCTGCGGGTTTCAATATCGGTGTGAACCAGGGTGTCCTAGCCGGTACAGGAATCGCTGAACATTTCCATCAGCACCTCGTACCTCGTTGGACAGGGGATGCGAACTTCTTCCCCATCATTGCTCGTACCAAGGCGCTGCCGCGTCTGCTGGGTGAAACTCGTGAAGAGTTGAGCCAAGCTTGGGGTGCGTCATGACGGATGCCCAGGCCCAGGCAGAATCCCAGTCCTATGACACAACACGGATATTGACGATACCCAACATTTTGAGTTTCATCCGTCTGGCTGGGATTCCGATCTTCCTGTGGTGTCTGCTCGGGCTTCGCTCCGATGTCATCGCTATTCTCGTCTTAGTTCTCTCGGGAGTCACTGACTTTCTCGATGGGTATCTCGCCCGGATTTGGAAACAGGTGTCACGCCTCGGTCAGGTTCTCGACCCCATCGCCGATCGGTTGTACATCCTCGCGATCATCGTCGGCTTAGCTGTGCGCGAAGTACTGCCCTGGGAGTTGGTGATCGTTCTGATTGCCCGCGATCTGATGCTCGCAACACTGATTCCAGCCCTGAGGGCTCGAGGCTACGCATCACTGCCTGTTCATTTTTTGGGGAAGATCGCCACCTTCTGTCTGCTGTATGCCTTCCCGCTGATATTGCTGGGTAACCAGGTCTTCCCAGGAGCTCTGTTCTTCTCGACACTAGGATGGGCGGTCGTACTGTGGGGAACCTTCTTCTACTGGTGGTCCGGAATCCTCTATATGTTCCAAGGAGTGTCGTTCATCAGGCGGACATCCCTAGCAAAAGCTGACTAATAATGACAAAACAAGGGTGGGAACTCCCCGGAACTGGTGAAAATACGCAAGAATGGCAGTAGACACGATGATTATGAGGAGTACCATGTCCGAATATCCCGATGACTTGGGCTATACCGCAGAGCACGAATGGGTCAAAGCCGGAAACGACACACGTGTGCGTGTAGGAATCACATCCTTCGCTGCAGAAGCCCTCGGCGACATAGTTTTCGCCGCACTACCGCAACTCGGCGATGAGATCGAAGCAGGTGATGCGGTTGGAGAACTTGAGTCCACCAAATCAGTGTCTGAAGTGTACAGTCCGGTGACCGGGGTGATCTGCGCTATTAATGAGGTTGCTGCGGATACCCCCGAAATTATCAACGAAGACCCCTACGGAGATGGGTGGCTCTTCGAAGTAGATATGTCAGATCTAGAAGAACTTAATAGTCTGCTGGACGCTCCTGCGTACGCTGGGCAACTCACCTAGGGTACGCGGTCCACGCAGGAAAGGAGGAGACATGGTTGTCTGCTGGGCATGCGGCAATGATAATGAAGAGGGAGCACGATTCTGTTCTCAGTGCGGGGAGAAAGTACTGGAACTGGGTCATTCGCCGATGGATGATCAAACGCTGACAAACGAACTCCATAGTGAGGACGTTTCAGCTATTGAAGGACTCCCGGCGGGATCAGCTCTCTTGGTGGTTATGAAGGGGCCGGGAGCCGGAGCGAGGTTCCTGCTCAATGAGGACATCACCGTCGCAGGGCGAAATCCTGACTCGGGCATCTTTCTCGACGACATCACCGTGTCGCGAAAACACACGAAGTTCACCCGCGAACAGGGTTCAGTTCTTGTCGAAGACCTAGGATCACTGAATGGGACCTACGTCAACCGCCATCTGCTGAAGACACCGCTGCTGCTGCGCAACGGTGATGAGGTTCAGATTGGTAAGTACAAGATGATTTACTTCGTAGGGTCGGCCGGGACTGAATAATGGCTGCTCCGGGGCTTGCAATTGGTAAGGTCCTGACTTTGCTCAAGACCGAGTATCCGGATATTTCTATCTCCAAAATCAGGTTCCTGGAGGCGGAAGGACTCATTACTCCAGAACGTGCGCCCTCAGGTTTCAGGCGCTACTCTAAGGCAGATGTCGAGCGCCTGCGTTATATCTTGAGTGCGCAGAAGAACAACTATCTTCCTCTGAAGGTCATCCGTGACAATCTTGATCTGATCGACCAAGGGATTGACCCAGCCCCGCCCGAGCCTATCGAGCCTCCGAAACCCGTCACTGAAGAACATATCGACACCATGGGCGGACAGCGCCCGCCGGTACGACTGTCGCGCGAAGAATTGCTGGACCGCTCCGGGCTGCCGGAATCCAGCCTCATTGAACTGGAGCGGCAGGGGATCATTCGCTTGCGGCGAGGTACGTACTTCTATGGATGGGAGTCGCTGACTCTGGCCATCGTGGCGGCAAAACTTGCACCGTTGGGCATCGAAGCCCGGCAACTGCGAGTGGTGAAAAATGCTGCCGACCACGAGGTCGAACTCATCCTCATGACAGCCTCCCACTACGCCCGCCGCCCAGAGATCGCCCGGCGTGCCACCCTTGAGATCGCCGAGGTCATCATGCAAGCCCACGCCGCTCTGCTTCAGGTTGGACTCGACCACGCATAGAGTCACCGCACTCACCGCGTACCGCTCGTCAGGGCAGCGATCGGTCGACTCGGGAGCATTCTGGATGCATGGTTGAGACTTAGTAGAGACTTCGGCGATTCCTGCCACGGTCGTTGAACGAGCAGGGGATATGACATAGCGTGTTCCTACCAGGCAGGGAAGGCAAGGAAATGTCAGAAGGCTACAGTCAGGACACTCTCTTCGAGGGTGATTACTCCGCTGTTGGTGAGGATGTTGGATATCGAGGCCCGGTTGCCTGTACGGCTGCCGGAATCACGTATCGCCAACTCGACTACTGGGCACGTACTGGCCTAGTCATTCCTCAAATTCGCATGGCCGAGGGCTCGGGGACCCAACGCCTCTATTCATTCCGCGACCTTCTGATGCTTCGCGTCATCAAGAAGATGATTGACGCTGGCATCTCCCTCCAGCAGATCCGTCTTGCTGTGAGCCATTTGCGCTCCAGAGGAGACGTCGATCTCACCACCATCACCCTGATCTCCGACGGAACCTCGGTCTTCGAATGCACCAATGACTCAGAAATCATCGACCTCCTCAAAGGCGGCCAAGCCATGTTCGCCATCGGCCTGTCCGGGGTCTGGCACGACATAGAAGGCACCCTGGTAGAACTACCCACCAATCGTGCCGACGAAGTCTGGACCGACGAACTCAGCGAACGCCGCCGAGCCAAACAAGCCGCCGTATAACCGTACCCTCTGATCACTATCACTCAGTAAACGAGTGAATTCGCCCTTCCCAGCCCACCGCCACAAAGTGGATGCACTGTTTTGTCACAGCCTCGCCCAGCAGAACCCCTAGCAGCCGGAACCCAACCCGCTGTCATGCCGCCATTGGCGGGACCCCCGGCGGCTAGCGTATGGACTTGGGTATAGATCCACCCCCAGTCCCTACGTTGGCTGCCGGGGGTCCTGCCTGCGCCTGAATCCATCGATCCATGCCTACTACGCGACACTAGATGAGTGCGCTGGCCGCGTTGCCACCGCTCGGCAGGCGTCCAGCCTGCCTTCCAGGTGGTCGCCTTGCCAGCACACCCATCTAGTGCCGCTCGTTACGGCAGCGATCGGTGGATTCAGGCTGGCGGCAGGATGACCGGAGAGACCCACCGCACAATGGAGGATGCATTGTGTTGCCTCTTGTGGGGTTCAGACCGTCCCCTTTGTCAAGTTCCTGCGGTGGGTTTTGCCCCCGTCCTCTGCATTGTGGTGGATTTTGTCGTCGTATGCTGACAAAACCCACCGCCACAATGTGGATGCACTGTTTTGCCACTGATTCGCCCACCAGAACCCACCGCAGCAGCCC
>Ga0123356_10002926_pt1 | contig 18083 bp, 10 predicted proteins | sample TergutEmb28metaG_2_FD_92546 | JGI IMG/M metagenome (GOLD analysis project Ga0123356, IMG submission 92546) | Embiratermes neotenicus P3 segment gut microbial communities from Petit-Saut dam, French Guiana - Emb289 P3 | ecosystem: Host-associated > Arthropoda: Insects > Digestive system > Gut ...
GAGGCTTCTTTCCTAGCGAATGTAATTCGCTATGTCTTGTTTACGAGATAATTCAGAGAATCAAAGATTCTCCAAGGTCGCCCCCCGTGAGGCGACCTAGTGGTCGGAGTGGAGAGACTCGAACTCTCGGCCTCATGGTCCCAAACCACGCACGCTACCAACTGCGCCACACCCCGATATGAACCAGGTGAATTTCATTCACCCAAAGAGAGATGTCGTTTCTCTGCGAGGCACATTATACAGTATCGTCGGGGTTGTGTCAAATTAAGTGGTTTTCTTCTTTTTTGGGCGGGGGTTGAAGGATTTTACGTAGTCTTCTCTTTGATAAGCTTCATGAAGTGCTCTGTAGAAGCCGGAGTCTATTTCGTTTAGTACGCCTTCTCTTATCCTGAAGCACCAGTTGCCGGAAGGTGTGCCGGGGGTGTTGATGCGTGTGTCTGCTCCATAACCGAGCAGATCCTGTATCGGCACGATCACGATCGATGAGCGGGTCATAAACAGTGTGTGCATCCATGATTTCATAACAGGGCAGTTCGGACCGCCGATCGTCCAGTCACCGTTAAAATCTGTATAGAACAGAGCTTTCTCCCTATCTTCCGGGTCTAAGCTGAATATCCAGGAAAGGAATGTTGTATTATCATGAGTTCCGGTGTATGCAGTAGACTCCTCGGGGAAATTGTGCGGCAAGTGAACACCTACGTCATCAAAACCGAATTGCAGCACGCGCATACAACGAAAACCAGAGTCTTTTATCAATTTCTCTACATCCTTACCGATAATGCCTAAGTCTTCGGCGATCACTGACAGCGAAAGGTCGCCTAGGGCTTCTTCAAGTGCTTTGAAAAGAGATATCCCGGGACCTTTGATCCATTTACCCCATTTTGCGGTTTTTGCACCGCCGGGTAAACACCAATAACTTTCAAATCCACGGAAGTGGTCCAGTCTGACCACATCATATCTTTTTAATGATGCTTTTAGTCTGCTGATCCACCATTTATAATTATCTTTTTCCATGATCTCCCAGTTATAGATCGGGTTGCCCCATCGTTGCCCGTCAGGAGAGAAGTAATCAGGCGGTACGCCTCCGATCAAGGAGAATTTTCCGTTTTCATCTGCATTAAACAACTCGCGGTTGCTCCAAACTTCGGCACTGTCGTCGGCAAGGTATATTGGCATATCGCCGATGATGGAAATACCTCTTTTTTTTGCATAACTGCGGAGATCGCGCCATTGAATGTCGAAGAGCCATTGTACAAACTTATGAAACTCGATATCTTCGTTAAGCAGTTTGCGGTATTTTCTGAGAGTGGCTTCATCGTGACTGCGTAATCCCTTGTCTTTCCACTGAAACCATGCTTCTTGATCATTGTAGTACTTTAAGGAGATAAACAAAGCGTATTCATTGAGCCAGAACGGGTTGAATTTCATGTACGAATCGTCTGTCCTGCGTGAAAATGCAATACGCAGCATTTTTTGCTGCTTGTTTCGTACGAATTCATATTCAACGCTTTCATTGTTCATGTCTTCCATGCGTTCATAAAGATCTGAATCAGTGATAAGTCCCATTTCGTGCAACATTCTCGGATCGATGAACATGGGTTCCCCGGCAAATGCTGAAAGGCAACTATATGGTGAGCTGCAATACATGCTTGCCTGTTCTACCGGGAGTACCTGCCATGCATGGAATCCTGCGTTGCAGAGAAAATCTATGAACTCCATAGCTTCTGTACCCATGACTCCTATACCAAAAGGTCCATGCAGAGAAGTCATCGGCATCAATACGCCGGAGGAACGTGGATATTTTCTTTTTATTGCCATAACTTATTACCTCTTAGTGAGACAGGGTGCTAGACATGCCAGATCTCTGCGGCATACTTCTTTATTACTTCGTCGCTTGAGAAGCAGCCGGAGTGGGCTATATTCATTGCGGCCATTTCTGACCATATGTCTGTTTTTCTGTAGAGGGAGGTCGAGTCCATTTGGGCTCTTACGTATGAGTCGAAGTCTTTGAGAACGAAGTATTCGTCGTTGTGTGTGATCAGAGAGTCAAAGATGTACGGGAAGTTTGCTTTGAGTGCATCTTTCCAGTCGGAGTTTATGAAATCATGTACGATACGCTTTAGCCTGGAATGATTTGAAAGAAACTCACGACTGTTGTAGCTTTGGTTTCTTTGCAATTCAAAGACTTCAGGGACTGTCAGTCCGAATGATATATAGTTTCCTTTTCCTACTGCTTCGAATATTTCTATATTTGCACCGTCGTATGTTCCTACCGTTACTGCACCGTTCATCATGAATTTCATGTTTCCGGTACCCGATGCTTCTTTACCTGCTGTAGATATTTGTTCACTAATGTCTGTTGCCGGGAATATTTTCTCTGCAAGTGATACGCGGTAGTTTTCGAGGAATACGACCTTGATCAGATCCTTGACTCTCGGGTCGTTATTGATCCTGTCGCCCAGAACTGTTGTGAACTTGATCACTTCCTTCGCAAAATGGTAGCTTGGTGCTGCTTTGCCCGCCAGTATGAACGTCCGCGGTACGACTTCTATGTTCGGGTTATCGATTATTTCGTAATATAAGTCGACTATATTGAGAAGCAGGAGAAGCTGACGTTTATATGCATGGATCCTTTTGACCTGCACATCAAAGATCGAATCGGGATTGACTGTTACCTCGTTGTGTTCGGATATGTATTTTGCGAGATTTATTTTTGCCTCGCGTTTTATCTCGCGCATTTTTTCCTGGAACGCTTTGTCACGAACTGCTCCTTTTTCATCAAGCAGCTTTAGCCTTAGAGGTTCTTTTATCCATTCCTGACCGATCGTCTCCGATATAAGGTCGCTGAGGCGCGGATTCGCCTGGGTCACCCATCTCCTGTGAGCTATGCCGTTGGTCATGTTTGTGAATCGTTCGGGGAAAACCTCGTAAAAGTCACGAAACAGATCGTCCTTAAGTATTTGACTGTGAACTTTTGCAACTCCGTTGATAGCATGGCTGCCGACAAGTGCGAGGTAAGCCATGGCAATGTATCCGTGGCTGATGATCGCCATTCTTGAGATCCTGCCCATGTCTCCGGGGAATTTATCATTGAGAAGAGCACACCAGCGTCTGTTTATCTCACCGACGATCATATAAACACGCGGTAGCAGCTCCGCAAATGAACCTTCCGACCAGCATTCAAGTGCTTCCGGCATTACGGTGTGGTTTGTAAAGGATATGGTTTTAACGGTTATATCCCACGCTTCATCCCATCCGAGACCCTCTTCGTCCATGAGCAGGCGCATAAGCTCCGGTACGGCAAGTGCCGGGTGTGTATCGTTTATATGTACTGATACATACTCGTGGAGACTTCTGACATCTCCGAACCATTTTTTGTGGTGAGTCAAAATGCTCTGCAGACCTGCTGAAACGAAGAAATATTGCTGTTTAAGCCTCAGCATGCGGTTTTGATAGTTTGAGTCGTCCGGATATAATACCTCTGAAATAGCTTCTGCCGAATATTTACGTGAGACAGCGTTAAGATAGTCTCCGCTGGAGAATGAACCGTAATCGAACTGTTGGATCGCTTCGGCACTCCATAATCTCAAGGTGTTTACGGTTCCGCTCTCGTGCCCGGGGATCGGCAGGTCGTACGGCATGGCTATGACAGACTCGTAATTATTGTGATGGAAGATCAATCTGTCGCCGACTCTTTCCTCGCTTATGTCCCCGAAATACCTGACAACAACTGCCTTATGTGGTTTTTTGACTTCCCAGACAGATTCGACCTTCAGCCAGTTATCGGGCATTTCGACCTGGTGACCGTCAACGATTTTTTGCTCGAACAAGCCGTACTTGTACCGGATCGTACATCCGTTGCCGGGAATACCGAGAAACGCAAGCGAATCCATAAAACATGCGGCAAGCCTACCCAGGCCGCCATTACCAAGCCCGGGGTCAAGCTCGACATTATAGATCTCCTGAGGATCCAGACCGAGGTTTTTAAGTGATTCATCACAAACATCCTTAAGCCCCAGTGACATGATGTTGCGTTCAAGCATCGGACCTAAAAGAAATTCCAATGAGAAGTAATAAACTTGCTTTTTCTTCTCCTGCTTATATGTGTTTGCATCGCTTCTTGTCCACTGCTTCATGATCTGGTCTCTGATAAGAGATGAAAGCGCAATATAACAATCATCGATCGTCGCTTCTTCGATCGTTATGCCTCGAATCACCTCAAGTTTGTCGAGAAAGAGCATAGAGAATACTTGTGGATCGTTATAGTTGACCAGTCGAACTCCGTCTTTATTCTTTCTTCTTTCTAACATATAAAAATACCTGCCTCGTTTGATTTTATTTTTAGGGTATCAACTTTCGTTTCCCGGATCAGGTCGAAAGTGAAACCTGATGTGGTTATTGTTCTTTCTTGTTCAGAGGCGTTGATCGCTATCAATACCCGGTTGCTGCCTTCGCCGCGTGTGAAGGCAAACAGTCCTTCTCTTGCTTCGATAAGTTCATATCTTCCGTCTTTAAAACAATTGTGGTTCTTTCTTATCACTGCCAGCTTTTTATACCAGGAGATAAGCTCCTGATCTTCTTTGCCCCAGGGATAACAAACTCTGTTGAACGGGTCGGCACCGCCTTCCATTCCTGCCTCATCTCCGTAATAAACACAGGGGACGCCCGGTAATGTGAATTGTAATGCCGCAGCCAGTCTAAGTCTTTTTTTAGCCCGTTCTATCTCATGCCCGGAGAGCTTGAAATGAGACATTGCATATTTCCCATCCGGGATATCAGCACCGCTGAGTACGGTCAGGATCCTCATCGTATCGTGAGTTCCGACTATATTCATCAGTGAATCGAGAACGTTTTTTGGATAGTTCTTGCATAATGCTGCCATAACTGAGGCAAGAGCATTTACATCACCGTCTTTGATGCATGCGATGATCGCATCCTTGACAGGGTAGTTTGTAACACTGTTGAGCTGTCCGCCCAGAAAATACCGGCGTCTCACACTGTATGCGATCTTGTGTGATGCATCTTCCCAGACTTCGCCTGCTATGAAAACATCATTTTTTTCTCTTCTCATTGCTTCACACAGAGGATCAAGCAGTACATCGGGGATCTCGTCGACAACATCCAGTCTCCATCCGGAAATACCTTTGTGCATCCAATGTGCTATGACTCCGTCTTTGCTGCAAAGGAAGTCCTTATACTTATTGTTTTGCTTGTTTAATGCAGGCAGCAGTTCGATACCCCACCAGGCTTCATAGGTTCCGTCATCGTTGAAGGTGAACCAATCCCGATATGGAGAATCATGGCTCTGATAAGCTCCGACACTGTTGTATTTACCGTATCGGTTAAAGTATACGCTGTCGCTTCCGACATGGTTGAAAACACCATCGAGGATAACTCTCATTCCGAACTCGCTCGCTTTTTTGCATAACTCTTCAAGAGCTTCATCACCGCCGAATGCGATATCGACTTTCATGAAATCTCCGGTGTCATATTTATGATTTGAGTCGGCTTCAAAGACAGGGCTCAGATATATACATGTAACTCCTAGCTCTTCGAGGTATGGCAGCTTTTCGATAATTCCGTAAAGGTCGCCGCCAAAGAAATCGTTGTTGCGGACAATGCCTCTTTCGTCGGGCAGAAAATACGGCAAACCACCCCAGTCGCCTCTGTGGAACGCTCCCGGTCCGAGCCGCATTTTTCCGCCGTTGCGGAATCTGTCAACAAATATATGGTATATCGTACCGCCCCAAATCCATTCGGGCTGTACTTCATCAGGGGTGCAAACCGTGACTTGAAATCCGCCGCCTTCGTGCTCCGGAACTGTAAACGTTGTGTTATACGATGTTTCAATAAGGAAGTTGTACCAGTACAAACCTTTTTTATCAAAGGATATATCAGCCTTGTACTCATCATATGCACCGGTCGCACGGACATAATCCATTGTGGTCAAACTCGCTGTACTGCCGTCGGGATATAGGCACACGCGAGGGTTTTTTGCTTCATTTCTGCGCAGTTTGATTTTTAGTGTAAGAGTTCCCGGCGTATTTATTGCTCCGCCCGGACATCTGAAATACAGGTCGTTTTCATCGAATATGTACATATAGAAAAACCCTTCTGTGGTAAAATCCTTTTGTGGAGCTGCCGGATCCTGTCTACGGGACGGTGAGGATCCGGAATGCAGGTAACATCACTCTGTTTCCAGCTCTCTGTAAAGGTCGCCGTATGCTTTGGCAGACAGATCCCAGCTGAAGTCTGCGTTCATGGCAGCTTTAATAAGGTTTGTCCAGTCATCCGGATGATATGTGTATAAATCGAGAGCTGCTCCGATGGTGTCCATCAGCGCTTTTGCCGTATAGCTTTCAAATACGAAGCCGTTACCGTCGCCGAGGCGGCAATCGTGTATCGTATCTCCAAGTCCGCCGGTTTTTCTGATTATCGGTATCGTACCGTAACGGCAGGCGATCATTTGTGCAAGCCCGCAGGGCTCACTTCGTGATGGCATCAACAGTACGTCGGCACCGGCATAGATCATACCGGCGATCTCCGGGTTGAAGGCTATACTTACTGCGACTTTATCAGGATTGCTCACTGCTTTTTCCTCAAAGAACAGCTCATATGCGTGCTCTCCGGTACCAAGCAGCAGAAATTGAACATCCAGCTTGAGCAGATCATCGAGCATATATGTTATCAGGTCGATGCCTTTATGTGAAACGAGGCGCGAAACAATACAAATAAGCATCTTCCGCGGTGCTTTCGGGAGATTAAAGAACGTCTGGAGTTTCTTTTTATTTGCTGCTTTTCCTTTGAGATTATCTACTGTGTACGTGTTTTTCCCGAGCAGAGGGTCTGTGGCAGGATCATAGGTATTTGTGTCTATTCCGTTTATGATACCGCTGAGTTTATACGAGTTCTCCCTTATGATCGGTTCAAGTCCGTATCCGCCGCTGACCTGGATCTCTTCCGCATAGGACGGACTCACTGTAGTAAGCCTGTCTGTGCATACGATCGCACCTTTCATCAAGTTGATGCAATTATCGTACCAGACGATATCTTTGTCCTTAGCGGTCAATTCAAAGACATCATATAGGATATAACCGGGCATTTGTCCCTGGTATTCCATGTTGTGGATCGTAAATACAGTTCTGATATTTCCGTATTTTTCCGAGAAATGTGTTTTCAGATAGATCGGTACGAGGGCTGATTGCCAATCATGTGCATGGATCACGTCGGGTACAAACTTAGATATTTCGATCACTGCGAATACTGCTTTACAGAAGAAAGCGAAGCGTTCGCCGTCGTCCACGTAGCCGTAAGCATTTTCGCGGTCAAAATAACGTCTGTTATCGACAAAGTAGTATGTGACACCTTCGTGCTTCAGCTCAAAAACTCCGCAATACTGGACGCGCCATGCAAGCTGGATCTCGGTAGCTCCGAGGAATTTCATCTGAGGTTCGTACTTATCGCGGAATCTTGCATAAAGCGGTGCAACGACGCGGACATCAAGAGATGTATCGGTTTCGGCTAACACACTTGCCAGTGCGCCTGCAACCTGTCCCATGCCACCTGTCGCAAGAAAAGGTACAACCTCTGAAACTGCGTTTAGAATTTTCATCTTCTTTTTTCTGGGCATTTGCATTTACCTCCATAATACAAATTACAGATTACAAATTACAAATCACAAACATTTTATGTCTCTACTCCGGATTTTATTATGCTGTGTTCTTTGTACTTTGTTCTTTGTACATTAAGTTAAATCACTCTTCCGCGTTCTATATAAACCGGATAGGTCCGGTATCCCATCATATTGCGATTTTCTGAGATGATAACTGAGTTGTCGGTTATTATGCAGTCGAGGGATGCGTTTTTTTCAACGATGGTATCATCCTGAAGCACGCAATTTTTGATCACTGCTCCTGTAGCGATCTTTACATTACGGCATATCGTGCTGTTTATAACAGTCCCGTCTATCTGGCAGCCGTCTGCTACCAGTGAGTTTTTGATGTCTGCGTTTTTTCCGTATTTTGCAGGGAGTGAATCTCTGCGGTTTGTGAATATCTGTCTGTTTTCAAAATCAAACAACGAGTTTCTGTTGTTTATTTCCAATATGTCAAGATTATAGTGGAAAAATGTTTCGACGGAACAGATATGTGCGGAGTATCCTTTGAATTCATATGAGTTGACATCTAATCTTTCCAGAGCTTCGGCAAGTAAAACGCGTGAGAAACGCAGCATCCCGCAGTTTTTTTCCCCTGCGGTCAACTGAATGAAATTACGCTTATGCATTATATACGCACCAAGCGATACATTAATGTTATCTGCATTTGGCGGAGCTAAACCGACCCCGGTCACACGTCCTTCTTCGGACAGCTCGAAGGAAACGGTGTTTTCGCGTTCTCCGGGAGTGATTTTTTTCTTCGTATATATTGCGGTCACATCTGAACCGCTTTTTTTATGAGCCTCAAACGCTTTGCGGTAATCCATGTTATATATGATACTGCTGTCGGCTATGATCACATATTCTGTTTTTAACTCGGTGAGGTATTCGGCGGCTCTTTGCAGCGGTCCGTCAAGTTCGTTGTTGACGCTGCGGCGCTCGTCTGCATAATACGGGGGGAAGAAAGTCACACCACCGGATTTTCGAGCAAGATCCCAGTCCTTACCCATACCGATGTGGCTTATAAGAGACTGATAATGACTGTTCAATATCATTCCGATAGTAAAGATCTTTGAGTTGACCATGTTTGAGAGCATAAAGTCGACCAGTCGATATCTGCCTGCGAAGCGTGCTGCCGAAAGTGTTCGAACTGTGCTTCCGTCACCTGCGCGATCGGGATGCGGATCTGATAAACATAATCCTATCATTATCCACGCCTCCTTTCGGTAAAGTTCTTCTCGAAAACAGTTCCCCGGGAGTAGACATTAAGTTTGCCGCCGTCTTCGCGAGGTTCTCCGGCAATGGCGTTTTCTGATACTACTGTTTCCTCATCGAGTATAGCGTAGTTGACAACGGCATCTTTACAGATCCTGGCATTTTCCATTACTATACTGTCTTTTACGACCGCTCCTTCTTCTACTATGACACCAACAGAAAGAATACTGTTTTCGACGCTGCCGTATATTTCGCAGCCTTCTGTGATCAATGTGTTTTTTATACTGCCTGTAGGTGAGACAAAATGCGGCGGCCGTCCTTCGGATCTTGAAAGGATGTGCCAGTCTTCAAAACCGAGATGCAGGTCGTCCAGCAGGTCCATATTAGCCTGCCAAAGGCTTTCTTCTGTTCCTACATCTTTCCAGTAGCCGTCAAAACGGTACGCAAAAAGCCTTAGACCGTCCTGCAGCATTCTGGGCAATACGTCTCCGCCAAAGTCATGTGATGAATTTGCTTCGTTTTCATCTTCGTTGAGATACTCCTTGAGAACGCGCCAGTTAAAAATGTAGATACCCATTGATGCGAGGTTGTTTTTCGGGTTCTCGGGTTTTTCTTCGAACTCAACGACACTGTCATCCGGAGCAGTGTTTAGGATGCCGAAACGGTTTGCGTCTTTTAGCGGCACTTCGATGACAGCTATAGTGCAGTCGGCATTTACGCTTTTGTGATAATCGAGCATCGTTCTGTAGTTCATTTTATAAACGTGGTCGGCTGCAAGAATGAGAACATACTCGGGTGCAAAGGATTCGATGAAGTTCATGTTCTGGTAAACTGCATTTGCCGTTCCGCTGTACCAGGCTGTACTGCCGGGTTTGCTGTGCGGAGGCAGGATCGAAACGCCGCCGTGCAGCAAGTCGAGATCCCAGTGCTGTCCTTTGCCGATGTATTCATGCAGGAGAAGCGGCTGGTATTGTGTCATTACACCAACGGTGTCGATACCTGAGCGTACACAGTTTGTCAGCGGGAAGTCTATGATCCTGTACTTTCCGCCGAATGTGACCGCAGGTTTTGCTACCTGTTCTGTTAATGACTTAAGTCGGGAACCCCTGCCCCCGGCGAGTAACATCGCAATACATTCTTTTCGCTCTGATATTCTCATGCTAAAGCCCCTTTCGTTATTTCTTTTTAACTTTCTCAGGTATCAGCTTAATGCTTATCATTGCCAGCGGAGGTGATTTCAACGTTATACTGTACGGGTATCCATGCATCGGGATTTCTTCTGCTGTTAAATCTCCTTCATTTAAATTGCCCCAGCCACCGTATTCGATCAGGTCGGAGTTGAAGATCTCCTTATAAATGCCCTTATCGGGTACGCCTATTCTGTACTCTTCTCTCATTACCGGTGCAAAGTTTATGAGTGAAATGATGCTTTCGCCTTTTTTGTCTTTTCTGATGAATGCTATCGTGTTCTGGTCACGGTCGCTGTCGCTTATCCATTTAAAGCCGTCCCATGAGAAATCGATCTCCCAGAGGGCCGGTGTGCTCAGGTAAAAGGCACCGAGTTCTTTAACGTAGTTTTTCAGGTTGCTGTGCATCGGGTAATCGAGCAGCAGCCAGTCGAGTCCTGTGTCCGTGTCCCATTCTCTGAACTGTCCGAACTCTGCACCCATAAAAGTCAATTTTTTGCCGGGATGTGTCATCATATATCCGAGAAAAACTCTCAGACCCGCGAACTTCATTTCATAATCCCCGGGCATTTTATTAAGTAATGACTTTTTGCCGTGGACGACTTCATCGTGCGATAAGGGCAGTACGAAGTTTTCGCTGAATGCGTAAAAGAATGAGAATGTTATCTTGTTGTGGATGCCTTTTCTGTAGAGCGGGTCGACTTCTACATACTCGAGCATATCGTTCATCCATCCCATGTTCCATTTGAAGTTGAATCCGAGCCCTCCGTCATGGATGGGTTTTGTTACCAGCGGCCACGCAGTCGATTCTTCAGCTATCATCATGGCGTGCGGGATCTCTGCAAATATTGCCTTGTTCAGTTTTTGAATGAAAGCAATTGCATCGAGGTTTTCGTTGCCTCCGTTTGTGTTAGGTGTCCATTCTCCGGCTTTCCTGCCATAGTCGAGATATAACATTGAACTGACAGCATCGACTCTTAGTCCGTCGGCGTGGTAAATATCAAGCCAGAACATGGCATTGGAAACGAGAAATGACTGCACTTCTGTTCTGCCGTAATCAAAGCAGCGGGTACCCCATTCCCAGTTTTCGATACGGTCGTCACCGTGGCATTCGTAGAGTGGTCCGCCGTCGAATTCAATGAGTCCGTGTTCGTCTTTCGGGAAATGAGAAGGAACCCAGTCGAGGATAACGCCGATGTCTGCCTGATGGCACATATCGACGAATTTCATAAATTCATGCGGATTGCCGTAACGTGTGGTAGGTGCATAGAATCCGCATATCTGGTATCCCCATGAGCCGCCGAACGGGTGTTCCATAACCGGCATCAGTTCTATGTGGGTGTAGTTCATTTCCTTGACATAAGGGATGAGCCGTTTTGCCAGCTCTGTGTAGCTGAATGCCTGACCGTCCGAATCACGCATCCATGAGCCGAGGTGTATCTCATAGATATTCATGGGGAAGTCAAGGTTCTCCTGCTTATCGATCCTGGCTCGCCATTTGCTGTCACCCCACTCATAACCGCGCAGGTCAAAGACTATGGATGCAGTCCTGTCATCTGTTTCGGAGCAGAAGGCATATGGGTCAGACTTTAAGACCTGGCGATCCCTGCCGCATGTTATGGCGTATTTATAACGCTGGTATTGTTCAACACCGTCAACTATTGCTTCCCATACTCCACCGTCCGATATTCGTACCATTTTTATTTCATGTTCACCCCAGCGATTAAAGTCGCCGACTAAATGCACTACTTTTGCTTTGGGTGCCCATGTCCTGAAAACAGCCACTCCGGTTTTTAAGTCAAAATGACATCCGAGAAATTCATATGCCCGGTAGTTTGTACCCTGATGGAACAAAAAAACCGGCAGATCGTAATGTGCTCCCATATCAGCCATTCTCCACCTCCAGTTCACATTTTGCTTATCGATGCAGTTCATTATACAATACTAAAAAAGAAAATGGTACAACAAATTGTAAAATACGGAGCATAAAAGAAAAATGAAAGAGAAAAGACAAATATATAATAAAAAAGACTCTAATTTATGAGGATTAATTGACATTATATATAAGTTTTGTTAATCTTGTTATCTGTATATGCGTATGGTATAATGCTCTATCATCTTTGACAGGTGGGAATTATGCAAAATGATATTACCTTAAACAGTGATATACTGGTTATAGACGACAGTGCAGTGGTGTTAGCTGTTGTCAAGGGTATACTTGATAGTAGGTACAGCGTCCGCATTGCTCAATCTGCGAAGGAAGCCTATAAGAAGCTGGAGATCAAGATCCCCGATCTTATATTGCTCGATTTGGAAATGCCCGAAATAAACGGGTTTGATTTCCTTGAAACGATAATAGCCAACCCGGAGTGGAAAAACATACCTGTTATATTTCTGACAGGTATCGATGACCGTAAGAAAGAAGAAAAAGCTCTGGAGCTTGGTGCAGTCGAATATATCCTTAAACCGATATCAGAGGGCATCCTGTTAAAAAGAGTCCATTTTCACCTGGAACTGCGGCACTTCCAGGAACACATGGAAGAGCTGGTCAAATCAAGGACACAGGAGCTTCTTGAAACTCAAAAGGAACTGGAGATATCAGCAGAGACCGCAAAAGAGGCTCTGCGCGTGAAATCGACATTCCTCGCAAATATGAGTCACGAGATAAGGACTCCCATGAACAGCATCATGGGTTTTTCGGAAATTGCACTCGACACAGAGGTCGCTCCCGAAACAAGAGGGTATTTGCAAAAAATCAAAGAAAGCACGATCCTTCTTCTCCGTGTCATAAATGATATACTGGATATTTCGAAAATCGAAGCCGGGAAAATGGAGATCGAATGTATTTCATTCTGCCCGAGCAACGTGCTTTCAAACTGTCAAACAATGATCTCACAGCAAATCAATGAAAGAGGTCTTAAATTTGTCATATCTGTAGATGATGAACTCAAGGATATGCAGCTGCTTGGTGATCCTGTCAGACTTTATCAGGCAGTTTTGAATCTTCTGTCCAACTCTGCGAAATTTACAAAGATGGGAACGATCTCGCTTGCAGCAAAGCTGGTCAAGTCGGATGGTTCAAACGCGCTCGTTAGATTCGAAGTTGCAGACAGCGGCATCGGTATGACCGAAGAGCAGCTGAAACGCGCCTTCGAACCGTTTGTACAGATAGATAGTGAAACTACACGTACAACAACCGGGACAGGACTTGGCCTTCCTATAACAAAAAGTATAGTAGAACTGATGGGAGGAAAGCTGACAGCGAAAAGTAAGGTCGGGATCGGCAGTACATTCTGTATAGAAATAAACTTCCCGATCACCGATACTGAAAGCCTGTTTGATGATGTTTTCGGTGATTCTATCCCGGGCAGTATAGAGAAGCCTCACTTCGAAGGCGAAATTTTGATATGTGAAGATAACCGGCTGAACCAGCAAGTCATTTTAGAGCATCTAAGCCGTGTGGGACTGGAGTGTGAGATCGCCGAAAATGGTCTTGATGGACTAAAAATCGTTATGGAACGCATGAAGGCAAAGAAAAAGCCTTTTGATCTGATTTTGATGGATATGCAAATGCCTGTGATGGACGGTCTCGAAGCAACAGCGAGGATCAATGCATTAGGCGTCGGAACTCCCATTGTTGCATTAACGGCAAATGTTATGACAACAGATCTGGAGAAGTACAGAAGAAACGGTTTGATGGATTGTATCGGTAAGCCGTTCCAGACGTGGGATCTGTGGAGATGTTTGCTTAGTTTTCTGATGCCTGTGAGCAAAACAAGGGTCAACCAGAAAACAATAAATAAAAGTGATACAGACCTTTGGATGCGTTTGCAATCGAGTTTTCCGAACGAAAACCGGGGTAAAATAAAGAAAGTCAGAAGTGCATTGGAAGCAGGGGATCTTAAGCAGGCCCGTCTTCTTGTTCATACATTAAAAAGCAACGCCGGACTCATACGAGAGCACAGATTGCAGGAACTGGCTGCCACAGTAGAGCAAATGATCGAAGACGAGAAGTTAAATGACATTACACCTCATCTGAACCATCTTGAGAGCGAATTAAAAATGGTACTGGATAAGCTTAAAGAGCTCAACAACAAGACCGAAAAAACTGCAGCAGACGATAATGCCGGAATGGAAAAACCTGCGGTGAAGTCCGGTGATGAAGCAGTAGAAGACGATAAAAAGGATGATAAAAAAGACGATAAAAAGGGTATCCTCATCGTTGATGATGAGAAAAGCAATATAATTGCGCTCACACATTTCCTGAGAGATGACTACAGCGTTTTTGTTACCAGAGACAGCCGGGATGCGCTGGAAATGGCAGAAAACCATAAACCGGATATCATATTACTCGATATAATCATGCCTGAGATGGACGGGTATGAGGTGATAGCTACACTAAAGGGATCAAAAAAGGCAAAGAACATTCCCGTTGTGTTCATATCCGGACTCACCAGCCCTGATGCGATCAAAAAAGGTTTCTCACTCGGAGCAGCGGATTATATCACAAAACCTTTTGAAGCTTCAGATGTCAAGGAAAAAGTCGGAAAATTGTTATTAAAGAAGCAATAATAAGCATTGCCTCAAATCCGGTAAAGCGCCAAAGAGCGTTATAGGCAATGCTTTAGTTATTGTATTTACATAGGATGAATTTAATGTTTATTGTAATGGATCCGGCTTATTTAATAACTACCGTGTTATTTTTGGCGTCCTGCGGATACGTGGTGTTCTCGTCTTTATCGACACATGGAAATACAGGAGTAAAGGCCAGACACATTTTTAACTTAACAAGTATATTACTCATTTTCTACAGCTTTTGTTATGCTTTGATGACGATTGCTGTCAATGAGCAATTAAGATTTATTTTCTGGGCGGTAGGATTTGGTTCCGGTCTTATGTTTTTCCCGGTTTGGCTGTGGTTCCTGGTTCATATGGTTCCGCCGAAGAAAAAGATCATAACATATCTCACACAGGCATCGATCCTTGTAGCCGGTGTGCTGATGTTTTTATGTATTTTATCTGAAGATGTCGTATTCAGGGCAACAGACCTCGGATATCAATTTTCCTACGGGAACAGTCTGATTTTTAAGATCGCATTATATTTTACCTTCTTTTTGTCATTGCCGCTTATCATGCTGCAGTTTAAATGGTGGAGCGAAGCAGAGCTTACAAGTTACCGCAGATTATCCAGGATATTTGCGCTGGTCGCACCTCTTGTTTCATCGATCGGTTTTATCACCGACTTTATCGTGCCGATTTTTACATCGTACACGATCATCCCGTTTGGGCCCGTGTCCATTCTTCTTGGATCACTTACTACTTATTTTGTGCTGATATCCAGTCAATCGCAGAGCATTACGGTACGCAATGTTTCCGGGTTTACATTCTCGTCGATCATGATGCCGATCCTGGTGCTTGACAGGAAAAATAATGTCGGGCTTGAAAATAAAGCTGCGATAGAATTTTTCGGCAAGAGTGTTATAGAAGGAAATATCGCTTCGCATATAATGCTTGACGGCAAACCGCCGATCCAATCCTTTTTTAAGGATAGTTTCCGCAACGAATTGATCACTGTGACAACACCTTTAGGCATAAGAACATGTGAGATGATGCTGACGGTGGAAAGAGACAAGCTGGGTGATACGCTTTTTAAGGTCGCTATTATCCGAGATAAGACCGAAACATTTTATATGGACAGTTTGTTGGATAAGGCACTGACTGACGAGTTGACCGGTGCCAGGACGAGGCGGTATTTTGTTGAGATAGCTGAAGAAGAGCTGATAGAATGCATCAACAGTAATAAGCAATTTTCGGTGATAATGATCGATGCGGATCACTTTAAGGATATCAACGATACTTACGGACACCCGGTCGGTGATGAGGTTTTAAGGATATTGGTATCACGTATACGCAATACACTGAAAGCAGACACTCTGCTGGCAAGATACGGTGGTGAGGAGTTTGTTATATCTCTGCCCGATATCAGCCGGGAGGATGCGATCAGCACTGCGGAAAGGATAAGAGTCAGCATTGAGAGCGATACATTTATGATCGAAAACATTGAGATAAATGTTACGATATCCCTGGGTGTCGCATCTCTGGCGTTTGATGCTGCTACGATTTCAAATATCATAGGGAACGCCGATAAAGCCCTGTACAGGGCGAAGCAAACAGGGCGTAATAAAGTCGTTTATATTGATGAACTAAGGTAGTGCTAAGGTAGTGTGACAGGGCGCTGTTCCAGTTTTTTAAGGATCTTCATCGCTTTTCGATAGTCGTGCTTTCGTTTTTTTCCGTATAAGATCTTATCGTCTGTCGGTTCGTAGCCGAACTGTTTGTATATATTTATCGCTTTATGACTCCATGTTTGAGTACTCAGATAGAAGTCAACATCACCTTCTATTTCAAGCAGCAGTTGAGTCACGCGGGAAGTGACGGCTTTTCCGAGTCCCAACCCCTGATAATCAGGGGCAACACTGACCCAGTGCAGCCATGCATGGCGTTCATTTTCGACATAAGACCACCACGCATTGGCAGTTGCGACCTTCTTGCCGTCGTTTGTCTCAATAAAGAGGCACCGGCGGTATAGTTCATCCTTTTTTGGGATAAAATCTTCCTTGAACCTGAGCAAAGCCGCAAACTCGCTCTCGAACTCGCCAACGGAAGCCTCGATCCTCGCCCAGTCGACTTCATCCCCGTCTTTATATAATGCAAACCGGAAACCCTCCGGCAACGGGAAAGCAGGTACAGGAGTACCTGCTTTCCGGATCATATATAACTTGTAATACGGCAGTGATTTATCGAGCATCAGTAACCTCTTTACTCAGCTGCAAATTCGCTTGCTAATGACGAGATGGTTGATTTTGCATCGCCGTAGATCATTACTGTGTTTGGCATCGTAAAGAGTTCGTTTTCTATGCCTGAGAAGCCTCTGCCTTTTCCTCTTTTTAACACGAACACTGTTTTTGCTTCGTGAGCCTTTATTATCGGCATGCCGTATATCGGAGAGGATTCATCTGTTTCTGCTGCGGGGTTTACCACGTCGTTTGCACCTATTACTATCGCAACATCCTGCATCGGCATGGACGGGTTCATTTCCTCCATGGTTTTTAGTTGTTCATACGGGATATCTGCTTCTGCCAGTAAGACATTCATATGCCCGGGCATTCTGCCTGCTACCGGGTGAACACAGTGGTTGACCTCGGCGCCGTTTTCTTCGAGTTTCTCAGCAAGCTCGCGGACCACATGCTGAGCTTGTGCTACTGCCATGCCGTAGCCGGGGATGAATACAACAGATTCTGCCGCTTCAAGAATCATATATGCATCTTCAACAGAAATCGACTTCGGTTCTGCTCCCGGACCCTTGCCGGAAACGGCATCGGTCGCCCCGAACCCGCTGAAGAGCAGGTTGCCGAGTGAGCGGTTCATTGCCTTGCACATTATCAGAGTGAGTATAACACCTGATGCTCCGACGAGAGCACCTGTTACAATCAGCACTGTGTTTGTGATAATAAAGCCTGCCATCGCAACAGCGATACCTGTCAAGCTGTTGAGCAGGGAGATAACGACGGGCATATCACCGCCGCCTATCGGCATTACGAATGTTATGCCGAAAACGAGCGATATACTTACCAGTGCGAGCACAGCTATCATATTGAGGTCATCGAATCCCGGCAATATATAAATGATCATTGCTGCCACTGCGATCAGCAGCAGGAACAGATTGATCATCTTTTGCCCTTTAAACACAATAGCTCTCCCCGTTATCTTTTCCGAGAGCTTACCCCATGCGAGCATTGAGCCGGAGAATGTTATAAGTCCGATGAAAATTGCAATTGCTGTGGATATATCATGGACAGTGTCGTACTCATAACCGCTTACTGCTTTATGTAATACATAAAATGAGGAAAATGCCACCAATGCTGAGGCAAGTCCTCCAAACCCGTTAAACAGGGCGACAAGCTCGGGCATTCCTGTCATTTTTACTTTTTTTGCCCAGACTATACCGATGATCGAACCGATCAGTA
>Ga0123356_10002927_pt1 | contig 18075 bp, 17 predicted proteins | sample TergutEmb28metaG_2_FD_92546 | JGI IMG/M metagenome (GOLD analysis project Ga0123356, IMG submission 92546) | Embiratermes neotenicus P3 segment gut microbial communities from Petit-Saut dam, French Guiana - Emb289 P3 | ecosystem: Host-associated > Arthropoda: Insects > Digestive system > Gut ...
CTTTATAATCTTTATTCAATTTAATATACCGTTTCATATCCGACATGGCATCGGGTTGCGTAATCTCTTCTCCAATAGATCGCCAGCGTTGATAAATCGCTTCTAATTTTTCCAATAGATTGTTCATACTTATTTCTTTACGAGCCGGCAAAAGTATTAAAATATTTTTTCTGCCTGCCGTTCCCAGGGCAAACGCATTAAAATTTGTGTTACAAGTTACAATTTGTGAGTTCGTGGGGCAATAAACCTTATTTTTACCTTATTTTCTTAACGTAACAACCTTAGTAGCAGAGCTTAAACCATAACCTTATTACCTTATTTTAAATTTTTCAATACAGAGAAGCAGAGGTCACAAAGACTCACAGAATAATTCATTCTTTTTGATCATATAAACAATTGATTGTTAATATTTTATATTCCGAGCGAAAGGATATTTTGTGTATATTTGCCTCATAATCAAATAATTAATTAAATATATGAAGCCACCAATTTTATCCTATTTTTGCACCATGAAAGACCCAAGAATTGACCGAAAAAAAATACATCCCTTTGCCGGTGTTTGCGCAAATGTTACCAAATTTATCAGTAAATAACTTATTAGGAGTATTATTTTATTCATTGTTTACCTCCCTTTTTTCTTTGTGCCAATAACCTGAGTCGCTCTTTGCGTGTCTTGCCCCTCATCCCATAGTATTCCAAAATGTACTTTTTTATTTTTTTCACTAAAATCTCCAAAAGGATATTTTCCACTATAACATTGAGTTGAGTTATGTAGTCCTCCATCATCATCTACGTACGCACCAATTTCATCGTCTTCTGTGTATTTAATAATAATTACTCTTTCGTGATAGCCGGACATTATTTTACCTGAATAATAAATAGTATCAATTCCTATGAATCCTTTTTCTTGATAAAGAAATCCCTTTTCTACAATAAAATCCCAATCTCCAATATATCTATTTATATGATATTTGTCACAACCCATAATAAGAAATATTATGAGTAAGATTACTGTTGCTGTTGTTGCTAATTTTTTCATAACAAAATGATTTTAAGAATTAATGGTGCAAAAGTAAAATTATTTTGTTAAAATCATCCGTTTGGTATCCATAATCATATTATCTACTACCAAGGTATAGAGGTACATGCCGGCGGGAAGCTCCGAAGCATAAAGTTCCGTTTAGGCTTTGTTATTCCCCTCCGCCCCTTGGTATTTCTTGCGCAATGGGTATGCACGGTTCACACGGGGTTACATCTAAATACAATTCTCTTCCTGTTTGCACTTCAAAACCTGCCTTCAGTTCTATAAAATCCGTTGCCCTGAGGGTGATATTACTGTTTGCCGGTATAGCAGTGGCATTGCTTAAGCTAATCGATTTTTTAACCGCATAATTATAATTACTGAAGTTGGATATCTCCTGACTTCTGACTTCCGCACGAAAAAATCCATAAAATCATATTTGTTTATATACCAATGAAATATAAAGATATTTTTTTAGAATATGGTGGCGCAAGGATTTTAGAAAAAAAATAAGAGTATAACATGTATGGCACTCCTAAAAGTTAGCGTGCTGAAAATCAGAATATTCAATAGGCACACCTTACGGTGTGCAATATGAATAACCCCGTGCAAGCCGCAGGCGCAGCTCGGGGTAGAGAAAACCACCATCAGATTCCACCCCCCGCCGGCGGAGGAGACGGAACTCCGTAGGAGTTCAATATCAGCCGATATCATTGTTGAGCACCTACGGCGCTCCGATCTATGCTGTTCGCGTCTTGCCCCGAGCTGCGGCTACCGCCTTGCACGGGGTTATTCATATTTAACGCCTGCGGCGTTTGGAATCACTAAAATGTTTTTCATTGCTTATCTCCTTTCTTTTTTGTGCCTACGATCTTATGAGTTTCAACACCATCCGGATACTCCCCTCCCCAACGAAAAGACAAATTCATTTTATCTTTTCCCTTAAAATTTCCTCTTGTACATCCTTTTGCACAGAGATCAATAGGAACATTTATTCCACCGCTTTTACTTACATACACAACTACTTCATCATTTGGAGTATATTGAATAATGAATTCTGCATTTCCACATGCATCTTCTGCATTTCCAAGAGTAATTTTACCCGAATAGTAAACCGTATCATCTTTTAATAACACAAGTTCCGTGACACCATCAACGTATTTATGTCCGTAAATATATTTTTCTGTCATAAAATCCCATTCCCCTGTATATTTATCTCGATAATCTTTTTCACAACCCATAATTAAGAAGACTATGAGTATAATTGCTGTTGCTGTTGTTGCTAATTTTTTCATAACAAAATGATTTAAAATTTAATTTGCAAAAATAAAATTATTTCGTTAAAATCATCCGTTTGGTATCCATAATCATATTATCTACTACCAAGGTGTAGAGGTACATGCCGGCGGGAAGCTCCGAGGCGTAAAGTCCCGTTTAGGTTTTCTTATTCCCCTCCGCCTCTTGGTATTTCTTGCGCAATGGGTATGCATGGTTCACACGGGGTTACATCTAAATACAATTCTCTTCCTGTTTGCACTTCAAAACCTGCCTTCAGTTCTATAAAATCCGTTGCCCTGAGGGTAATATTACTGTTTGCCGGTATAGCAGTGGCATTGCTTAAGCTAATCGATTTTTTAACCGCATAATTGTAATTACTGAAATTGGATATTTCATTCACTACCGTATTCTTATCGCATTGTAAACAATATACTTTAACGTAATCAACATACATATATTCATGAAAAGTAGGAGACGTGGGAGGTAAATGTTTTTTATCAATTCCCAAACCCATGATTATTCTGATAGGATCAACAATACCATGGTTACTTAATGTTCTTATGGCTTTTCCATCAAGATACCATATAATTCTGTTTGCATTCCATTCTATTGCGTACGTATGCCAGTCCCTGTAATCGAAGTTTGAATAAGTGTGAGATCTGCCCATACCTTTATCGCAACCTGGATCATAACATGTATGAATGCAAGTATTTAATGTATTAGGTGCTTTATATTCCCCGCTAAACATCTCAAAAATATCAATTTCTGCAACATTAGAAGATGGTTGATCGCTTCTCCAAGTCCAAAAGGCAATAGGAATCCCCCAACTCTTGCTGTTCTTTCTTATAAAGGGAAGTTTCATTCGAGCTTCAATATAGCCATATTGGGTTCTAAATGCATCTTTTGTTTCTACCCAACCTGTTGTATAATTATGTTTTCCTTCTTGGCACTTACCACAACACCATGATGAAATAGGATATGTCCCATCTAGTGGACAATTTTTGGGAATATTGTTAACTTCTATAACCAAATTGCCATTTGAAACCCAAACATTCTCTTCAAGAAATAATTGTGGTTCACCTCCGTGATCACAATTATGCACTTTAATCCATTTCGTGCTGTTAAAACTGGAAAAATTATCTTGCCATTTCAATTGCCAATGAAGATCATTGGCAGGGGTTTGTGCAAATATAATATTATGTATTAACACGAATGTCATTTTAAATAATAATATTGTAGGTGTCTTCATATTTACTATTTTTTTGATTTTTTTATTCCATTAATATGATCGTTTATTTTTTTATCTTGCTTATTAAAAACCAAATTTAAATACACCTTGTTTTTTTTCTCAAAGCTACCACTTGAACATCTTGCACAAGGATAGGCATCTGTCCACAATGTTGTTCCGTCTTCATCTATATGTGCATCAATTATATCATTATTTGTGTATTGTATAATTAGTTCATATTCCAAATTTCCAGGGGCAATTTTCCCAGTATAATAAATTGTATCATATTCAATTGGGCTCCATTCTTGTAAATCATTATTATAAACATATGTACATTTATTAGTTACAAAATCCCAATCTCCAATATATCTGTCTCGATGATATTTATCACAACCCATAATAAGAAATATTATGAGTAAGATTGCTGTTGCTGTTGTTGCCAATTTTTTCATAACAAAATGATTTTAAAATTTAATGGTGCAAAAGTAAAATTATTTTGTTAAAATCATCCGTTTGGTATCCTTAATCATATTATCTACTACCAAGGTGTAGAGGTACATGCCGGCGGGAAGCTCCGAGGCGTAAAGTTCCGTTTAGGCTTTGTTATTCCCCTCCGCCCCTTGGTATTTCTTGCGCAATGGGTATGCACGGTTCACACGGGGTTACATCTAAATACATTTCTCTTCCCGTTTGCACTTCAAAACCCGGTTTTAATTCTATAAAATCGTTGGCACGTAAGCAGATATTATTTCCTGCCGGTATAGTAATGGGATTAATGGTAATTGATTTTTTAACCTTATAGTCGTAATTGGCTAAATCAGTCAAATTATTGATAGTAAGTGGAGTGCTTTTATCGCATTGTAAACAATATACTTTAACGTAATCAACATACATATATGCAGTAAAAGGTGGAGATGTTGGGGGATAATATTTACTTTGAGATTGAATAGCCAAATTTAATATAATCCGAATAGGACCAATAATTTGATGATTACATGTTGTCCTAATGGCTTTGCCATCAAGATACCAAATAATTCTGTTTGCGTTCCATTCTATGGCATACGTATGCCATTCTGTATAATCAAAGTTGGCAAAAGTATGAGCACATCCCATATGCTCGTTGAAATCATAATGACGATGAATACAAGTATTTAACGTATTCGGTTCTTTATATTCTCCTCCAAACATTTCAAAAATGTCAATTTCAGCAGCATTTGTTGCTCCACTGGAAAATGTCCAAAAGGCAGGCCAAAACCCCCAACTTTTGTTGCCAACACGTTTAAAGGGTAGTTTTATCCGCGCTTCAATATAGCCGTATTGTGTTTTATAGGCTTCTTTTGTTTCAATCCATCCGCTTGTATATTGGTAAAGTTTTTCTGGAGTGCAAGTACCAGCCTCTCCTACTTGAGAAGGTGCGGGATTAGGGCATCGTACAGGATAGTTGCTGATTTTGATTACCAAATTGCCATTAAAAGTTTGAACATTAGTTTCAAGATATAGTTGTGGCTCTCCATAATGATCACCATACTTCCCTATTAACCATTTGGAACTGTTAAAATTATTAAATTGATCTTCCCATTTTAATTGCCAGTGAGGGTCATTGGTTGGTGTTTGTGCAAAAGCAATAAAATATATTAGCAAGTTCCCAATAAAAAATATAATTCTTTTATTCATTTTTTTACCTCCTTCCTTTTTTAGTACCATTAGTGTCGTATCTTCCAGTATTTACATAATTTCCACTACTATCTAATTTATTCCAAAACAATAAATAAAAATATATATTTTTTCTATCTTCAAACTTTCCACCTACACTGATATCGGGTGGGATAGAGTAAGTTCTAAAAGAGCCATCATTATCTACATGTACAATAATTTCATCATTTTCTGAATACTGAATAATTAAGTTATTTTCATAGTTGCCGAGTTTTATTTTACCTGTATAGGAATAGATTGTATCATATTCTGTTTTTACAAATATACCCAAATCATCATATTCATGTATATACTTTGTTATAACAAAATCCCAGGTTCCCGTATATCTATCGCGATGGTATTTATCGCAACCCATAATAAGGAATATCATGAGTATTATTGCTGTTAATGTTGTCGTTATTTTTTTCATAATTAAATTTTTTAGTTAATTTCGATTTGCAAAAATAGTTTTATTTCGTTAAAATCATCCGTTTGGTATCAATAATCATATTATCTACTACCAAGGTATAGAGGTACATGCCGGCGGGAAGCTCCGAGGCATAAAGGGTTATGGTATTCACTCCTGTTTGGGTAAGGGGAAATTCCTTTAATTGCGCCCCTTGCAGGTTATAGATATATAGTGTGGCTTGCGTAGTGTTTTCGGGGAGATAGCATGATATTTCGGTGTTGGAAGAGAACGGATTGGGTATATTTTGAAATAAGATGGCTTCTCCTTCCAATTCCGGATCTTCCGGCAGCGATAACATTTGCATACCTTTGGGTTTACAACAATCGTAAACTATGTCCTGCAACTCATAAACTGTTTTCCTTAGCTGCTGCAATTGCAGTATATCCATTTCTTGCGCAAAGATAATATTTTGCAGCGTTTCAATTACTGCCTGCTGCTCTTTAAATCCGGCAATAAGAATGCCTATAAATGCATTGTAATTTACAAACCAGGTTTCCATGCAGGTATCCACCAAATCCGGCAAAACTCCCTCAACTTCTTGTGCCAATACGCCATAATCTCTTTTTCTCAAATCAAGAGAATCAGATCTGAAATCAAGAGAATCGGATTTGTAAAAATAAGAATAGGTATTAATTTGTTTTAGGATGGATGTAGCATTTAATAAAGGTATTATTTCCGTTTTTAAAGTACTGTCGGATGACACTGTAGATGACTTGAATCTAACTCTGTTATAGGCTACTGCAGGATGATAAAAATTTATCCATGGGCTACCACCATCTTCCGAGTTATTTGTACCAAAGTAAGATTTGCCATCTGTTTGGTTATTTGCATGAAATACAAATTCTGCGCCGTTGTACGCAATAGTAAGTTTGCCTCGGGTGGTGGTATTTGTGCCCACCCCCACATTGCCGTTGGTGGCAATTTTAATTTGTGCTGTTGCCATTGCCGCTATCGCCAACAAGGCAAAAAATAGTAAAAGTTTTTTCATAAATAAATTGATTTAATTTTCCGGCAAAAAAACAAAGCAAACCCATGCAAAGGGTTATTTTTATTAGCCATAATGGCTACTGTTATTAGCGGGTTTGGCTACTCTTTTTTCGTTCACATAATTAGAGTGGTAAACAAAAAAGTCTGTGTCTAAGGCTATAGATATATCTTCAAGCAATTGTGGGTCAATATATTCTTTTTTGAAGATTTTATACATATTGGTTTTATGGCAATGAATTTTTTTTGCCAACCACGATGCCGCAATACCTTTTTCCAGTAAAGTGGCTTTAATGAGGCTTCCAATATGTGTGTGTGGTTTTCGCATAAAATGAGAAATCGTGAACCTGATAATATCTGATTTCTGAGGCCTAGACTACCTATTATACAAGATAAGAAAGCTCACGATTTATACTCGTGAGCATCCCTCCTTTCTTTTTGTATAATAGCTGAAAGTGTCTAGTCTTCAGAAACCTAAGGAAAAGCGAAATGCTTTTTTATGATCAGAAAGTTCTGTTGGTTTATTTCATATTTAATAATTATAGTTTATAATTTTTTCAACACAGAGCAGCACAGAGATCCACAGAGAGTACTCCCACTAACCACTCATCACTAACCACTAACCACTCATCACTCATCACTAACCACTCATCACTGTTTCACCACCTTCACCGTTTGTTCGGCAGCCTGCAAAAAGTAAATTCCTGCCGGCAAATGCGAAATGTTGATGAGATGATTTGATGATGAGATGATTTGATGATTGTGTTTTCTGCCATAAATATCAAACACCTCAACATTCGTTACTTGCCGCTCGTCGCTCGTTACTTGCAGAACTCCTGTTGTCGGGTTAGGATACACCCTGACAATGTTTTCAATTTTGTTTTCCTTAATGGAAACCTCGGCGGGTTTTACGTATGAAGCCGTGAATTTATGGAATCGGTGTTCTTCAAATACGCTTTGCATATTGTTGTAAAAAATGGTATAATCGCCGTAACCATCCACCCATGTATTATTCGCCCATGCCTGGCTAAATCCAAAAACGGCATTGTTGTTTTCATCGTACGTGTAATTGGTTTTCTCTTCATTTTCCCATTGAGATATATCCCAATCCCACAGCTCAATGGTTTCCGATGTTCTGTTGTTTTGGGCATCGTAGGTATAAGAATTTTTTTGAGCATTCATCCATTCGTCCCACCAATCCTGTACCAACCATTCTGTCATATTGTTTTGGGCATCATATTTATATACTAATCTGTATGCTTTTTCCCATTGGTTTAATTCATCGTCCCAGTATTGGTTCAACTGTTCTGTAATATTGTTTTGTGCATTGTAAGAATAATTCTCTTTCCAATAACTTTCCCATTGGTTGTTTTCCCACTCCTGTTCCAACAATTCTATGAGATTTTTTTGAACATCGTATGTGTATGTATCTTTGTCATAATTAATCCATTGCCCATTTTCCCATCCCTGAAACAACAATTCTACTTTTGTGTTTTGTTCATAATATGAAATAGTATATCTTGCATCAACCACCCATTGATTATCATCCCAATCTGAGTACAACAGTTCTGTTAAATCGTTTTGCGCATCGTAAGTATAAGTCATTTTCCATGAATTTTCCCACTGATTTGACTCCCAACTTTGATATATTTCTTCTGTTAAAAAATTTTGTGCATTATAGGTATAAGAATCTTTGCTGTCATTCATCCATTGATTTGATTCCCAAAATTGGGTTACACATTCCGATAATTTGTTCTGTGTGTTATACGAATAATTATTTTTAAAATAATTTATCCACTCTCCATATTCAAATAATTGATATAATTTTGAAATACAATTACCTTTACTGTATGAAAACAGGTAGCGGGCATTCATACCGCTTAATACATACAAGTTTATGGTATCCGGTTCCCACCAATCAGTATTTTTGGTTTGAGAATTTGGTTTTTGAGGTAAAAATTGTTTTACTTTTTCAAAATCTGCTTTGCTACTTCGTTTTTCAATATTTCTTTTGTGGTCAACGCGTTCGTGAACTTTTTTCTTAGCATTTTTTTCATAAAAACTTGCTGAAGCCGGTTGGGCTACCATTGAAACTGCTAATGTTAAGCAGCATAATAATAATGTAAATTGTTTTTTCATATTTTTTGAATTTTAAGTGAATAATTGTTTTTGTTTATTAATGCTTTGGAGGTTCGCTATTACAATGGCGCGAAAATATGATAATTCTGTTTTTCTTTGAGAAACAAGTGCATACTTTGCATTTTCTATATTAAAACAACGACAACGATATCCCCACCGACATTGGGTTCACCGCCGGTCCTTTTCCTTCATTAAAGAGTTTATTCACTTGATAGGAGTAGTAAACGCCAACAAACTTCCAGCCGCAGCGCATATACACATCGAAATTCACTTTTTGGCGGTTATTGGTAAGAAAATATTTGAAGTTTTCATCCGTGTTGTTGTCTTCAAGATTCTTTCCTTTATAGCGTTGGGAAATTTCTGAAACCAAGCCAAGACGCACTCCTACCGTGAATTTAAACCCGCTCTTATGGCGGTACCTGAACTCTAAGGGAATGTTACAGTTAAGATAGGTCATTCGGTTTAGTTTCATGCTATCTGAAATTATTGTAGGAAGTACATAGTATTTGGTAAGATCGGCATGGTTATCATACTTCAAATGGGCATTAGAAAACTGCGTGTGATACGTACAACCCACTCCCAAACCAAAAGATATGGGGCTTTTTTTGTTCGCTTTAAAATCCCATAAAACTGCTACATTAAACCCGGGATTAAACTTATGGGAAACATTTGTGGGGACATGAAACCAAAACGAATGAAAAACATCTACTATCAATCTGTCTCTAAATACCTCAACTGCTTCTTTTTGCATTTTGGATTGGATTTCTGAGAGGTTACGTTGCTGCTCTTGTGAAAATGTAAATAATACGGTTGAACAACAGATACAAAGCAGGATGGTTTTGGAAAGTTTCATTCTTTAAAAAATTAGGTTGCAAATAAACACAAATTTTGGTTAAATATTATTTTTATTTTTGCAGCGTTAAAAAATTAAAATTATATTCACATGAAAAAACTTACTATCTTATTAATGGCTACCATTTTGTCATTAAGTTTGTCTGCACAAAATGTTGAAGAACCCGTATTTATTGGAGAAGCAAAAATGCTCAATGCTGATGATACCGGTACACTTCTTGAAAAGTCAACAATTCAACTTCAAGTACAATCAACCGGTTTCACAGTGGTTACCAAGATGGTTTTGCCCGGTTGCTGTGCGCGGGTTAGAGCGCAATCCGGAAATTTGCAAATTATTGTACGTGCTGTGGACAACAATTCCGATCCTTTGTCTATTATTCAAGTCATAAAATTTGATTCCAAGAAGAAAAAAAGAACAGCTGAGCTAAGTTCTGCTTCCGGTTGGACTGCTAAAAGCGGAAAGTTGAAATTGGTTCCTTTTTCCGGCGCCAAATATGGAACAAACTCTTATTTACTTACCATTACCGGAATTGGAGCGGGAGAATATGGCATTACTGTTTCCAACCCTAATGTTAGAGATGAAAAAGTAACGGTTGTTTCTTGTTTTGGTATTGATTAAAAAATAATTTACACTAACTCGTGAATCACCAACCCCGAACGTAGCTTCGGCTCAAACCATGTGGTTTTGGGAGGCATGATGTTTCCGGTGTCGGCAATGTCAATCAACTGTTTCATAGATACGGGATAGAGGGCAAAAGCAACTGCCATTTCGCCATTGTCCACGCGACGCTGCAACTCGCCTAAACCACGAATGCCGCCCACGAAATCTATCCGTTTGTCGGTACGCAGATCCTTAATTCCTAAAATTTTATCCAACACTAAATTAGAGAGGATCGTAACATCCAATACACCAATCGGGTCGTTGTCGTCGAAAGTACCTTCTTTGGCGTTTAATTTATACCATAAACCGTCTATATACATGCTAAATTCGTGCAATTGCAACGGAGTATAGATATCGGCGCCCATCATTTCCACGTCAAAAGTTTCACTTAAAACTACAATCAATTGTTCTTTGGTTAAGCCGTTCAAATCTTTTATTACACGGTTGTAGTCAATGATCTTTAATTGATTGTCGGGGAAAATTACCGCCATAAAGTAATTATATTCTTCGTTTCCGGTATGGTTTGGGTTGTTGGCGCGTTTTTCGCCACCCACTAAGGCAGCAGCTGCGGTTCTGTGGTGTCCGTCGGCAACATACAAAGCGGGAATCTCTTTTTCAAAAATTTCTGCAATCTCCTTGTTAATGTCGGCATCATTAATTACCCAAAAATGGTGCCCAAAGCCTTCATCTGCCACAAAATCATATTCCGGCGCCTGCTCTTTGATAATTTTATCCACAATGGCATCTATTTTGGGGTTTGCGGGATAGGAGAAAAACACCGGTTCCACGTTAGCGTTTGTGATACGCACGTGAATCATGCGGTCTTCCTCCTTATCTTTGCGCGTAAGCTCATGTTTTTTGATGTTATTGTTCATGTAATCATCAATATGCGCGCAGCCCACAATGCCGTACTGGGTTCTGCCGTCCATAGTTTGCGCATAAATGTAAAACTTCTCTGTTTCTTCCTGCACCAACCATTTCTTCTCTTTAAACATGTTAAAATTTTCTACTACTTTGTCATAGACTTCCTGAGAGTGCTCGTCAATTCCTTTTGGAAGATCTATTTCCGCCTTGGTTACACGAAGCAGGGAGTAGGGATTTCCTTCTGCTTCCTTGCGTGCTTCTTCAGAGTTTAACACATCGTAAGGACGTGATGCTAATTGTTTTACGATTTCTTTTGGGGGACGAAGTCCTTTAAATGCTTTTACGATAGCCATAATGATTTATTTAAGATTTAAAAATTTAAAGATTCAATGTTTACGGGTTTATTCTTTGTGTTAAATTAAAAAAATTTTCTTTACAATTTAAAAAATAACCCGCTAATTTTTTGTTTTTTCCATAATATTTATTAATGAAAAAATAACGACGAATTTTAGAATTTACTTTATTCATCTTAGATCGTTTTGAAAAAATCTTGAAAAGGTCAATGTTTTTTTCATGATTGCGTTTAGCCAAATTTTGCATTTGATGAATCATAAGTTGGGTAAAGTTAATCTGTACCGGACAAACTTCATTACAATTTCCACAAAGTGTAGTATTTTCAAAAATTTTTGGGATACGCTTATTTTCTTCTTTACAATGATATTTTATCAGTTCTATGGGTGAAAACTGTTTTGTTTGCCTGTAAACTGGACACACATCTTTACATTTGCCACAATTGATACAGTAAAGCGTTTCTCTTAACGTATTATCTTCCAATATTTCAATCGTGTCATTATTATATAACAAAACAAAAACTTCAATTTTTTCGGAACTATAATTGTCTTCATTAGAATATTGAAATTTTTTAGTAATAATTCTGGACGGAGGCGCAGAGATAATTTTAACATCATCATAAAATGAAATATTTTCTATTTCCTTTTGAAGATATAGCAATATTTCCAAATCATTTTGTCTAACTACCAAATTATTAACATCTAATAAAATGAATAATTTTTCAATACTGTTAAAGCAATTTTTACTTTGTTTATTAGTAAAAACAACAGATCCACTTTCAACCACACCAAAATCTGCTTGAATAACTAAATTTTCTGCTGTATCATGATTATTTTCAAAAGCATCAATGCTTATTTTTTTGATAAAGTTTTTCTTTTCAAAAAATTCTTCCGGTATTTTGGCTATATCAAAACAAACCTTATTATAATTGTTTTTTGGCATTGATTTGCATATAAATTCTACTAATTCCTGTTCATCGTTTATCCATCTTACTTTAAAATTTTTTGACGACAATTTACTTTCAAAAGCCAATAAGTGGTTCTCCATCTGCTCTATATAAGAAAAGCGAATGAAATTTGCTCTCGTCTTCAAAAACTGTAAATCTCCTTGCATATCCTGTTTATAAATTGTTATTAATTGGTTATTTCATTGTTTATATTTTTACTTTATAAAATTTATCCACAAAAAAACAAATTTTTTCTATACATTTTCAACATAACTTTTTATTTTTTTCGTTCATAATATTCTCAAAAATAACAGGAAAAAAAATATTAACAAAATTAACATCGTTATTTATATCTTTATTGAATATTATTTTTTTTATTTTTTATGAAAGCAACAAAAAAATGTATTCGTTAAAATGTTAGTTTTGCAACCTATGAAAAAATTGCTCATCCTGTTTTTAATTTTGCCTTTTTTTGCTTTTTCACAAGATCGTATAGTATTAAAAGGCAACGTTTTTGATGGTGTAACATTTTTTCCTGTTGACGGTGCAAATATCTATAATTTTAGTTCAAAAAAATACAGTTTTACAAATAAAGAAGGTAATTATGAAATTTTGATAAGAGAAGGGGATACCATAATAGTGTCGAAACCGGTTTATCAACAGGTTTTAGTAATAGTTACACTGGAAATAATCAAAAAAAACATGTTGGAAATTGCACTTTTTTATAAGGCAATAATTTTGAAAGAGGTTAATGTTTTTGCTTTGCCTGCAACTTATGATGCTTTTAAACAAGAGTTTGTTAGTATAAATTTATCCGATATTTATAAAAAATTGGAAGGAACTATATTAAACGAGCGAGACAGAATACAATATTCTCCGAGTAATGGTGTATTGGATTTAATTCCGGGTAAAGTGGGAGAAGCAGTCAGAAGTCCTATTACTGCTTTGTATAACGCATTTAGTAAAAAAGTAAAAAAGGATAAATTATATCAAGAATTACTTGAAAATCAGGAAGAAGTAGATAATTTACCAAAAAAATATAACAGAGACTTAGTTACCTCTTTAACTGGATTGGAGGGAGATGAACTGTTGGATTTTATGACATTTTGTAAATTTAGTTATTATGATTTGGTGCGATGGACGCCAGAATTTATAATTTTGCAGATAAATAAAAAATTTGGGGATTACGAATTTTATAAAGCATTAGAAGACAATTAACAACTTAAATATTAACACAAAAAAAATTTTTATGACAGAAAAAGTTACAAAATTAATGAAAGACGTTCCGGCAATACGCTGGACAGCTCTTGTATTCCTGGCATTTGCCATGTTTTGCGCGTATATCTTTATGGATATACTATCACCGGTAAAATCTATTTTGGAAACCACGCGAGAATGGGATTCTGAGGCATTTGGATTTTATGCGGGTTCAGAAACCTTTTTAAATGTATTTATCTTCTTTTTAATTATTGCCGGAATCATACTGGATAAAATGGGTGTTCGTTTTACCGCCATTTTGTCAGGAGTGGTAATGATTTTTGGAGCTGCAATCAATTGGTATTCTGTTACAGAATCCTTTATGGGGAGTGGTTTAGAAATTTGGTTCACCAACAATCTGAATTATATTCCGGGATTTGATGAATTGGGTGTTTCACCCTTTTATCGAGGAATGCCGCCGTCTGCCAAATTTGCGTCCGTAGGATTTATGATCTTCGGTTGCGGGGTGGAGATGGCGGGTATAACCGTATCTCGCGGAATTGTAAAATGGTTTAAAGGCAAAGAATTAGCACTTGCTATGGGCTCCGAAATGGCGCTGGCTCGTTTGGGTGTTGCTACCTGTATGATTTTTTCACCACTTATTGCAAAAGCCAATATTATGGGTGGTGCCAATGTTTCACACTCTGTTGCTTTTGGTGTAATTTTATTAATGATTGCTCTGATTATGTTTTTTGCCTATTTCTTTATGGATAAAAAATTAGATGCCCAACTTGGCGAAGTGGAAGAAAAAGACGATCCATTTAAAATCAGCGATATTGGTAAAATTTTTACAAGTGGCGGCTTTTGGTTAGTGGCGCTGCTTTGCGTATTGTATTATTCCGCTATTTTCCCATTCCAAAAATATGCGGTGAATATGTTGGAGTGTAATTTAACATTTACACCATTATCAGAAGGATCATTTTGGAGTACAACAACAGCAGCAACACTTGGATACCTACTTATGTTGGTTGTGGCTGCCTCTTCTTTTATCAGCAATTTTTGTAAAAGAAAATTGAAAATAACACTTTTGGCAACGGCAGTAGTTTTCTTGGTAGTTTTCTGCATCATGTCTTATAAACAACAATCCGCAGGCGCAATTTTCGCCGTATTTCCATTGTTAGCCGTTGGTATTACGCCCATTTTAGGTAATTATATTGACAAAAAAGGCAAAGCCGCCACAATGTTAATGTTAGGCTCTATATTATTGATAATTTGTCATTTAACGTTTGCTTTCATTTTGCCGCTGTTCAAAGGACAGGAGATTGGCGGTGTTGTATTGGCGTTTTCTACTATTTTAGTTTTAGGCGCTTCTTTTTCATTGGTACCGGCATCATTATGGCCCTCTGTTCCCAAATTGGTAGATCAAAAAGTAATAGGCTCCGCTTACGCACTCATTTTCTGGATACAAAACATCGGTTTGTGGTTTTTCCCGTTGATAATAGGAAAAATATTAAAAGCTTCAAATACAGATATAACTGCGATGTATGACAATGGAGAGATTACCTCACAACAGGCATCGGTGATGTATAATTACACCAATCCGTTAATTATGCTTGCTTGTCTCGGTGTTGTAGCTTTTGTGTTGGGCTTTGTGCTCAAAATGTGGGATAAAAAGAAAGGCATTGGGCTTGAGTTACCGAATATAAAATCATAAAAAAAACGCGAGCGTTTTTACTTTACTCTTGAATGTTTTGCTTGTAGGGGCGTTGTACACAACGCCCCTACGGCTTTTTTTACATTTTTGCGGCGTAATAATGTATTGTTGTGGCAACACCCCTACAATATTGTAAAATTAATAAAATCCACTAACGGTTTTACCGCCTTAAATCCTTCGGAAGCAAAAACACTAAAATCTTCTTTCAAAGCATCTTGCGGGTTAAAGTAGTGTGAAGTAAAGAAATGCTTGTTCTTTAAAAGTTCTATATCAGGAAAATCTGCGGGGAAACCTACCGGAGGTTTTTTAAGTTTTTCAATAGCTTCAATGCCGTTGTAATATTTTTTGAATGGTGGGGCTTCAAGAATCGCTTTAAACTCATCAATTTGATAATATATCTCTTTTCTAATTGTTTTAAGATACTCGGGAAGCGGCATATAAATACCGCCACCAAAAAAACTCTCTTCGGGGTCTAAATGAAAATAGTAGCCGGCAAGATCGGAATTTTTGCCGCCGTTTTTCGCAAAATAAACACCAAAATGCGTTTTATAGGGTTCTTTGTTTGGAGAAAAACGCACATCGCGGTAAATGCGAAACAGACATTGTTTTACTTCAAGATTCTGTAATGTTGGGTCGAAAGACTTCATATTTTCTAACAACACATCTGCAAAATCTTCATAATTTTTTCTTACTTTGTCGTAATCCGGTTTGTGTGTGTGAAACCAGTCGCGGTGGTTATTTTTCTTTAGATCAGTTAAAAACTGTAATGTTTCGGGGTTAATTTTTGCCATGATAAAAATTTGGCAAATGTAGGAAAAAAATGTATTTTTGCCGTCCAAAAATTGCGGATGTGGCGTAATTGGTAGCCGCGTTAGACTTAGGATCTAATGTCGAGAGGCGTGGGGGTTCGAGTCCCTTCATCCGCACAAAGTTCTCGAAACACAATATAAACCAACAATTTACGGTGGTAGGTTGTTGGTTTTGTGCTTATATTGTGTTAAAAACGGGTCAAAATCGGGACAAAACTGCTTTTAGATTTATCACAAAGGTCTAAATAGTTTGTGTAAAGTTTTTGGTTACTCTTTTATTACTTTGAATGTTTGATCATTTATTCGTAAAAAATAGGGCCCGGCAGGAAAGTGTGAAATAACAAAATGATGAGATGATGTTGGGATGAGATCATGAGATAATAGCATTTTGCCGTAAGCATCAAATACCTTAACATGGCTAATGGCTAATAGTTCGCTGCTAATTGTCAATTCGCCAGTGGTAGGATTAGGATACGACCTTGCCCACAAGATCAATAACTTCTATTTTATCAATTTTCAAAGAATAAAAGAAAAGTGAATAAATAAAATAAATTTTTTGTCAGGGCATTTTTTTACCCCAAACGAACTAACCACAATTTGGTCTCCCCAAAACTCCGCAGCCAAATCAAAAAGTTTTTGTGCGTTTTTCTCTATGGGTTTATTCCACCAGTACCAGCACCGAGTTTTTCAGCACCTCCACCGTTCCACCGTTCATTTCAAAACAGCAGGTTTCTCCTTCCGAAACAAGTTTTATGCTTCCTTTTTTTAGTGCGGCAATCAAGGGGGTGTGGTTTTCCAAAATTTCAAACAAACCATCCATACCGGGAAGTTGTATCAATGAGGCGTTTCCGGAAAATATCTCTTTGTCGGGTGAAATGATCTCTACAGTCATAGTTTACGCATTAGCAGCTTCTATCTCTTTTTTACCTTTTTCGATGGCTTCTTCAATAGTACCCACAAAACTGAATGCCGATTCGGGCAGGTGATCCAGTTCGCCGTTCATAATCATGTTAAAACCTTTGATGGTCTCTTCAATAGGTACAAACACCCCCTTCATTCCGGTAAATTGCTCTGCCACATGGAACGGCTGCGACAAAAAGCGCTGCACCCTACGAGCGCGGTGCACCACCTTCCTGTCCTCTTCCGACAGTTCCTCCATACCCAAAATGGCGATAATATCCTGAAGTTCTTTATAACGTTGCAATGTTTCTTTTACACGCTGCGCGGTATTGTAGTGCAAGTCGCCAACCACTTCCGGCGCTAAGATTCTTGAAGTAGAGTCTAATGGATCTACTGCCGGATAGATGCCCAATTCAGAGATTTTGCGGCTTAGCACGGTGGTGGCGTCAAGGTGCGAGAAAGTGGTGGCAGGGGCAGGGTCGGTCAAGTCGTCGGCAGGAACATAAATAGCTTGTACAGAAGTAATAGATCCTCTTTTTGTAGAAGTAATCCGTTCTTGTAGCATACCCATCTCAGTAGCTAAGGTAGGTTGGTATCCCACAGCAGAAGGCATACGCCCCAATAATGCAGATACCTCCGAACCGGCTTGTGTAAAGCGGAAAATATTGTCCACAAAAAACAGAATGTCGCGACCGCCTGAGTGTTCGTCGCCATCTCGGTAATACTCGGCAACGGTAAGACCGGAAAGGGCAACGCGGGCACGAGCGCCCGGAGGTTCGTTCATTTGCCCGAAAACCATTGTACATTGCGATTTCTCCAGCTCCTGTTTGTCCACGCTTGCCAAATCCCAACCGCCCTTTTTCATACTTTCAACAAACTTTTCGCCGTAGCGAATAACCCCCGATTCTATCATCTCTCGCAACAGGTCGTTTCCTTCGCGGGTGCGTTCTCCCACGCCGGCAAAGACCGA
>Ga0123356_10002928_pt1 | contig 18068 bp, 30 predicted proteins | sample TergutEmb28metaG_2_FD_92546 | JGI IMG/M metagenome (GOLD analysis project Ga0123356, IMG submission 92546) | Embiratermes neotenicus P3 segment gut microbial communities from Petit-Saut dam, French Guiana - Emb289 P3 | ecosystem: Host-associated > Arthropoda: Insects > Digestive system > Gut ...
AGCCGCCGCCGCCGCTTCGTTATACTTTTTCGTAAGAGCATTTACAACGGCTTGCTGTTTTGCTATTTGAACATTTACACTTGTTATTGCGCTTCGGAGTCGCTTTACTTGGGTTTCTGAATCATTAACACCTTTTTTGATACCGTCATTATCAATTTTCGTACCGATTCTTACCTCGCCGTTATAAGACATTTCTTCACCACCAAAACGCAAAAAGCACCCCCAAACATACAAGCCCGGGAGTGCCTTTAATTTTCATATTTTAATATCTCAGCTTACACCGTGGACGGTCTGCGGTATCACGCACAATACATATATCTGCATTGCATACACCGTCAACAAATTTACTGATATCTCTTGTACATTCTTCGATTTTTGCGAGTTGCATTTCACGAATATTTTTGAAGTGTTCGCTATTATCTGCAGCCGCTTTTTCAGCCTGTCTATTGCGTAGGTTAATAATTTCCCAACCACGCCGCCGACATTCCGCGCGTTCTTCTTTCGTGAGTTTCCCTGCTCTGCGTTGTTGTCTGAGATATATTATCCGGCATATTTGAGCATTTTTTGGGAGTTCACGCAATAAAGACATAAAACGGGGGTATGTTATATCCTGTGTATCGAGGTCAACGCCCATTGATTGGAACGCATCAAAAAGCATTGTTGCATCCTGTTCAAGGTCGAGTAACGGGCGTGTATCTCTTGCACTCTGTTTTTCAACGGTAGAAACACGGGAATATTTATGTAAATATCCCACAATTTCAACGAGCATTGCATTGATTATATCCTCGTCAAAATCGGTTATATCAACGCCTAACATATTCATGCCGGAAGCGTAAGCGGCAGCAAGTGGGGAAATATCCCCGTCATGTGCCGCTTGTAATGCATCCCATGTGACAAGTGCGTTTCTAAAAGACGTGTTTAATGGGTATTCCGTACCGTCAACAGTAATACTTGTCTGTGTGCGTTCTGTAAGCCGTGTCATTGTACAACGTGTAAAGAGCCTTGTTTTTTGGCTTCAATGGCGGCTTTGCGTTTTTCTTCCTTGATAGCGGCATCCGCTTTTGCTTCAAAGTCTTTTTGCCCTTCCGCTACTTTAGACATGATACCGTTAATGATATTCATGCGCACACCGATATGACGGCATATAAGCCGTGCCGAGCCTGTACCGAAAATGCCATCAATGCCGTATTCCAACCCTGCAATGAATTTATCGTATGCTTCACCTTGCGGACTGTCCGGGAGTTCGACTTTTTCCATGTGTGTAATGTAATCTGACAAGAACGGGTCAGCCGGGTTAAAGAATAACTTGATACTTTCATCATCCCCCACATAAACGGTAACGGGGTATCTTTCATCCTCTATCTTTACAGATAAATCTAAGGGTTTTTCGTTTTCCGGTTTCTTTGACATTTTCGTACACTCTCACTTTCTTACGCTGATTGATTCGCCGGGGGTTTTGCTGTATTGCCGCCGGTTGCCGCTTTTGCTGTAAACTTTTCCGTTGCGAGGTCGAAATTCATCTCTACTCGCGGACCGGATAAACTGATATTGAACGGCATATTATCAGCATCCTCAGACGAGCCGCCGACACTTTGAATCGTGATATCTGCAACTTGCTTGAACGCTGAAATACATTTGCCTTCATTGTCGATTTTGGCTTCGTAGTAATCTCGCTTGATTTTGTCACCGTCTGCCATTTCAAGGTCAAACTTATGCAACAACGCACTCATTGCATCCCCTTGACGGGCGTAAAACGGGTCAGTATCAATACTGTCACCGGTGCGTTTATTTGCAACGACTGTATTACCAAAAACATTCTTTTTCTTGTTTTCGTTCCAGTCGGCTTCACGGGATAAATCCTCGTTATCTTCACCTATAGGGTAGAGTTCGGGTTCGCCCGTTGTGCTTGTATCTAAGCGAGTATCAAGGTAAAATCTGCGTTGCTCTCTCGCTTGTTTCGGTAATGCTTCCGTTTGCGGAAACGCTTTTGTAGAATCAGCCATGATATTTATTCCTTTCTCTGTAGACTTGTTTGTAAGTCAATATGTAGTGCAATCTGAAATTCCGCTCTCTCGTTCGGGAGCGTTTGCACTTGACCGCCGCCGTCCGCGGATAATGTTTCATAAGCCGTATCGCTGAAATGTGGAAGTTTCGGGTTTTCTTTCATCGTTCCACGCTTGGAGTTTTCCACGTTTACCCATTGGATAAACTGTAAAATAAACTCGCTTACCTCTCGCCGTATATCGCCATCGTTGGCATCCCTTTTCATTGCAAGAACAAAGTTTATACGCTCTGTCTTGTATGGCGGTAATTTAAGCCGTCCGAGTACGTTTTTTCGGGGTCTTGGTGTAAGGTCAACCCGAGATACGAGCCGTAAGGCGTTACCTTCACCGGCACGGTTCGAGCCTGTCTTTTCCACTTTCCCGTAATCAATGCTGATTTGTAACGTAGGCGATTTATACGGATATGTGAGAAGAAAATCTCTCAGCGGTTCAAGCATTTCTTTGTCTGTAAGTTCGGTTGGTGTCATGTGCTTTACCTCATCATCGGGAATCCGTTATCTGCGTGGTGTTGCATTTCGTTTTCCCATGCTCTGAAATTATCGGCTGCAGCCCTCTCAGTCCACCTTGCCCCGGCTTGGGGGTTATGGTTTTGCGTGTATTCAAGTGGAATATTCGAGGGTTCTTTTGTTACGCCCGGACGTGACCAAAACCCGTAATTCTCGCTAAAATAAGCCGCTTTCCCCGTTTCGGGGTCAATGTATAAAATCCCTTCCCAAAGATAATGTGCGAACGGTGGGGGATATAATAACTCACCATGCGACATAAGGGGTTCTGATACTGCGGTTGCCCGGTCAATGAAATTTCCCGTAAGCATAGGCATATACGGTACGCTGTTGTCAAAAACAATGCGTGACCAAGTGTATTGTGCCACACCGCCGTCACCGAAAGTTTCATTGAGCATATCTTCAATCGGTTTTATATCAAATTCGATTGTTAATTGAAACATAGCACTTCACGCCTGCAATCTTATGTGTGAACCGAACCTCTGACGGTTTACGTTCCTTTTTGCGACTCGCAAAGAGCCGGGGTTTTGCTCGATAAAAGCGTTTTCCGCTCTTGTGACTTCCCCGGACGTGCCAACATCAAACTCATGCAAGCACTCATAGGGAACAATAAGCGGTTTTGCCGGTAACTCTAAATCACACGTCCAATACTGATTTTTCACACCCTCTTGTAAGGCGTTCCATTCGTGCGGCGGTATATATTCTAATCCGCTTGAATCGCACGGTACACGGATGCTTACAAAAGTATTAAGTTCGCTTCCCGTTTGCTGTGTTGTGGATATATCCCGTTCTTCCCATGAGCAATTCTTTAAGACTCGCCTTATGGATTTTTCCGAGCCATCCGCAAACGTTTTTCGGCAATAAATAGTAATGGTTTTGTCAGCGTTTGTCGCTTGCATTACCTCACCCCCGAAAATACGAAGCTGTTGTGCAATTCCGTATTCGCAAGATATTTGTATACAATACCCCGTATTTCTGTTTGTTCTTGGAGCGGCGTTTTTCTATCATCTGTAAAGGTTTCGGAATACCCGTCATTTGAAAAACTTTTGACAGAACCTAACTGATTCGCCTTGCTTCTCGTAAACAGATATTCCGCTACCTCACAAACGCAATCTCTGAGGTTTTCGGTTATTTCTTCTTTCCCGAGTGTAACCTTATTGACATTGATAGTTGTACACGCTTGCTTTTCCCAATAAGGAAAAGTATCTTTATCGAACACAGCTGTACGCCCTAATAAGTATTTAGATTTATAATCCGTAAATGTTACCCACGCCATCGGCATTACCCCGTCTTTCGTTACTTTGCGTTAATTACCCTTCTGTGGGTGTCGGGTCTTTTTTGTTCGCCGCTCCACCTTTTGCCGCCGCCGCTCCTGTCGGTGCTGCGATTGCTTTTGTGGAAACACTCAGCACTATTTGATTGAGTTGGTTTTTAAGAATCCACAAGTCGTGGTATTTGCGGTATTGAATAACCCAATCGTCACCATCTTGATTTACTTCCGGTGTAAAGATTTTAAGGCTATCCGTTTTGCTTATAGCAATCGGGATATTGAGCGGTGCAATAATCCAGTTGATTGTCTTTGCAGTCGCTGTCGGCTCAAATCCAAGTTTGCTTGTGCCGTCATGGAAGGTGTACTCAGTTTTCATTCTGTCCTCAACAACGGGCATAATGGGAATACCGTTAATTGCTCCGAGTTGGAATGTTAAACCGCCCCCTGCTGTGAAGTTTTGCGGCATGAACATCATAGCTTTTTTTGCCGCTATTTCGAGAAGTGCATAAACAGAAAACGGCATTGTTGCTATGAGGTTGCTTGTGTCAACGCCTGTTACATTTTGCATTGCTCTGACTTCATACAGGAATCTATCAAGGATATTATCGGGGGTTAAATCCTCGCTGTGGTATGCGGCTTCTCCGAGTGCTATAACAAGCTGTGCAATCTTGCTGTAGCGGAAAGCATCAATTTCCGGTATGACTTCCTCACGTTGGAACACGCCCATAACTTGCGGTGCTTGTACAATGAAGCCGGACTCGTCAACATCGTGTCTATCCCACGCAAATTCTGCGGAACGGTCTGCGGTGAGTTCATAATCCGTATATTTTACTTCAACAGAGCCTTTTGCGTATTTTCCACGGTTTGCCGCTCCTGTACCGCGCGAATAGTTACCTAATCCCGACACAAGCATTTCCGGCACTTTGACTTTTTTACCGCCAACATATTGTATCTGCGAAGCGTTGTTTTCCATCCACCCGGATGTCAAGGCTTGGACGGCTTGCGTATCAAGTAAAGTTGTCCAAATTTCAGCCATTTCAATCATGTTTACGCCTACTGCGTTTTCTTGTTCAGCCATTTTTTTAATTACCTTTCAAATAATTATAGATTTTTATTGTGTGGGTTGCGTGGGGGCTTTTACGCCCATTGCCGCCGCCGCATCCGCTATAGCCTGTTCTTTTGCGGTTGCTTGCATTGGTGTACTTCCGGCAACACCCGGTACTGACGTTGCAGGGGGCTTTTCCGGTGAGAACGCATCCGGTGTTGACTCTCTAAGTGATTTCAAAGAGTCTTGTAACCCTATGATTGCGTTATTACTGTCAAGGGGAAGATTCAGCTTTTTAATTTCGCCGAAAACGCCTTGACGTGCAAAATCTGACGAGAACTTTTCACCGGCGAGAGAGTCTTTAAGTATTGCATCGTATTTAAGCCCGTTGAGTTCTGCGGCGTGTGCTGTTTGTGCTTCCTCAAACTTGGTCTTGTATTCCTCTGCGGACTTTTTGACACCCTCAATATCCATACCTTTGTAACTCTCAATTTCACCGTTAGCGGTTTTGAGTTGTTCCGTAAGGCTTTCGAGTTCGGCTTTACTCTGTGTTGTGATTTTTTCTACTTCGGAAACGTGCTTGTAGTTCTTTCTTAACTCAGTATTAAGGCTTTCCCTCTTTTCTTCGGGTACTTCCACCCCTGCGTTTTTTAACAGTTCCATGATGTCTGCCATTGTAATAATCCTCCATACATAAATTTTATACAGGGCTGTCACCTGTAGGGATTCGGCTATATACCTTGCCATCGGTGAATTATAAAAAGGACGTGTTTTAACGTCCATTTATACATTTTGCGTTCCCCGATTCTAAAAACGGGCATTTTTGGAATCCTGTTTATACGTGTACGCCGTATTTTCGCATAACGTGTAATAATTGCTGTATATACGGTTCGTCAACATTTACCACAAGATAATGATTAACGGGCTTTTTCCCGAGCCGCACCCGGCAACGTGAAACTCTGCGTAAGGCTGATTCGAGCGTTCTTTTTTGGTGCGGTAAGAGGTAGTCGTTAAAATCTTCCGCTTTAATGACATAGTAATTATGCTTCCTTCGTCTTTGTGATTTCACTCTGTATAGCCCCATATTACAACCCTAACGCCGAGTATATTTCTAACAGTTGATACCATTTGTATTTATATTTGTTCCCGGATTGGTTGCCGTCTGAGTCCTGTTTCCTCGCAGAACGTCCGCAGCCGACCTTGCCAGTAAAGAAGTTTTTTCTTTTCACTTGACGTATCAATGTTTGCAGTCTGTTTAATAGCAATTTCTCTTTTCCATTCTCTTACTTGCCGTTCCGTTCCTCTGAGTATCTGTTCGGCTTTGTAAGCATCAACGGTCTTTTGCTTTCCGTCCGCCCCTGTGAACGTATACTGTGTGTTTGCGTATTCTTTCAGCTTTTCGGGAGTCCACCGCCGCTGCGTAATACCCGGATAAAAGGGTCTGTGTGAGTGTCGGCAATTCGCACCATAAATACCCTGTACATTGCCATACCCACAAGCAACATAAAAATCGTCATATTCCTCTGTCTTTCCAAGTAAGGAAAAAACCTTGCCTTGCCATTGTTCGTGGTTTTGATATCCTTCCCCGGTATCTCTTGCTCCGATATGTGCGGAAGTTTCACAGCACGGGGCGTTCCGCTCGAGCATAGCGGTATGTGATATCTGCCCTGCGGTCTGACTTACTCCGGTTCTGATATTCGTTAATAACGCTGATTCTATGCTTATTCGCCGCCCACTTTCATAAATAAATATTCCCACTCCGATTGCAACCATTTCATCAATGCCCGTTCTGAGTGCTTCCGTGTATGAGTGTGTACCGGCAATAACTTTGTTATAAGCTGTGTTAAGGGTACGCTCGAAAAGTTCCTCACTATTTATCGCAATCGTTCCTGTGAGCCTTGCAAGCTGCCCTATCTGTTTATTTATCCCTGCTTCAAGTAATCCATTGAGTGTGGGGGATTGTCGCACGACTACTTCCGGTAATCCGGCTTCCCTGTAAACTTCATTATCCCACCGCAAGGATTCAACGCTTGCATCCTCGAAAAGTTCACGCATTGCCATTTGAGAAGCTGTAACCGTTGCCCTCATCATGTTATTAACGTCAATGTGAAGATTAAACTTTTTATCTAAAAACTTTTCGATATCTTCAATGCGTAAGCCTGTTGTCTGTGCTGTTTCAATTAGCTTTTTCGTTGACGGCATTAGTCCGAGTTGTCCGGTTGCCCGTAAGGTATCACTTAAATGCTTTGCAATGGTTTTAAGAATATCGGTGTGTAAATCGCTGTACAGCACCGTTAATTCGTCAAGCTGACTCATAAGCCAGTCGGGATGTAACATTGCTAAAACTCAGTAGGCGTTGCCACAAGAGGAATCCCCCTGTCGGCAAAATCCTGTTGCGCTACTTCAAGTTCAACCTCGTTATAAAATGCCCGGACTTCATCGGGGAACAATACCCCTGCGGATTGCAATTTAAGCCGTTCGTTTACTTCATCTTCTCTCTCGAGAGCGTAAGACTCTGACCATTCAAATTTATTCTCACAATTTCCCTGCGGTATTCCCTGCAAATCTGCGAGAACATTGTATGATTCTATTAAGTGTTCAAGTGCCGGTTGCATGGTGTCAATTTGCATACCGCTAATCGTTGTTATTAAGCGTTCTTTACTCGCCTTAAATTCCTGTGCTGTTTTTTCTACAAGGTTATTGTCCGAAAGAATCCCGTATGATAAACCGCATGATAATTCTATATCCCGTCTGAGTTCGTTCTTTCTTATTTTGTACGTTTCAATACGGGGTTCGGGGTTGAATACATCGAGAGGTTTTGTATCATCAGCACCGCCGCCCTGTACCCCCCTGTAAAGGCGTTCTTTCCCTTTTGGCAATACGAGATTTCCGCTTTTATTACGCTTAAACATTGAATCATCGGCGTGTATTGCGAGTTCGCCGCCCTCAAATTCCCACTCTGTACGGGCTTCGTGTTTATCTGCTTTTCGGAATAGTCCGGCATCCGCGGCTTTACTCCAAATCGGCACACCTTGCCTTTGCGGTTTTTCATATTGTTTTGTTGGGGGTGCTTTTATTACAACAAATAAAGGTTTGTCTAATCCGTTTATTGTCATATCATAAAGGTTCGCCCAATCCGGCACTTCTGACAATTCAACACGTTTCCCGAGGTTTTCCGGTGTGAATGTAAGTCCATCATGTACCGCCTTAAATGCCCTGTATTCTATCGTATGCGTTTTCGCCTGTGAATCGTACTTGTGGCGTTCCAAGAGCCTGTAAATGAATTTATCGGTCTGATATACAGCACCGAAAATAACATCTATTAACTCTTGCTCTGTGTTATATCCAACCGCCCAGTATGAATCAGTTTCAACGAGAGTAACCTTGATTTTATCGTTGTTTGAATATGGTTTATATATTGCTTCACCGTTATTGCATACCGCTTGTACTGTGTATTGCAACGTGTCTATCTCCGGCTTTATCTGTTCGTTTATGAAGTCGGCTCGAGGGCTTCCCGTAACCTCACACTTTAAGCCTAACGCCGCACGGCTTGCAATCTCGCTTGAAATGGTATCGGCTAATAAAAGGCTTGGTGTGTCTTTGTCATTCCAACCGGATGCACCGGCAACCAACCGCCGCCATTCGTCTTGCTTGTTTTGCATGGTAGAAGAAATGGCAATCTTTACCCCGAAAGTTTCTTGTATTGATTTATTAAGAGCAAATAAATCCCGTATTGTGTTTGACAATTTCGCCCACCACCCCATAATCAGCACTCCATACTATGCAAAGTCTTTGTAATAACGCTTTAGATACGTTCTGACAAAATACCGTGTATCGTCCATTGCGTGGTCATTCTCTTTTAACGGTTTTTCCTCTGTGCTTTTTTCATCCCACACATAGCTTTGACTTTCTTTGATTGCGTTCTCGCAGCTTTCATGGAATAAAATCCGCTTATTAGAAAACGCACTCGCTGTATTGCGTATACCGCTCAAAACGCTATTATCTGCCGGTATCACTTGCATTGTACCTTCCCTGCGGAAACACGTTATAAGTGAAGCGGCTGACGGGTCAATTATTACTTGGGCGCCGGGATATGCACCCTCAACCGATTTTGCCATGTCAAGAATGTTCTTCATGTGTTCTTCATCGGTAAGCTGCCCGTCTTTTCGCCCGTCATGGTTATATTCTTTTATCCTGTACCCAATACCGTCAAAGACTTTCCACAGTCCGGCACTTGTCGGGTTCGCCGTTCCGTAGTCAACCGATATAACAAATTCGTGAGAGTCGGGTATCTGTGCATCAATGAAGATATGCCCGTCATTTTCAATGTTTTTATTTATGAATTGCGGATATATAAGCCCCTCTGCTCTTATCCACTCGCCTAATATGTAACGGGTAAAGAATACTCCAACGTGTTCTTTTTCCATTTCTGCCCGTACAATCGGGTCAAGAAAATCATTATCGTATATACTGTACTGTTGGTAAAATATATCGGCTGCAGAATCTATAAACTCTTTGAACCAATGTAAAGGTGAATCGGGGTTGCACGTACCGTCAAATTTACTGTAAGGCTTGTCAAGACGGCTTTTGAGCATTTCAAAGACTTCTTTGTGCCATGAAACAATCTCGTCACCGTAACAGTATTTCACGCCCGAACCGCGGATAACGTCAACTTGTGATACTTTATCAGCACCAAGACAATGTACTTTTTCCCCGAACATAAACGCCGTATTATCTGCCCGGATATCGCTTACAAGCCCCGTACCCCATATCTTTTGCATGGGTTCTATTACGTTTCGCTGTAACGTGCCTTTTGTGTTCCCTAATATAAAAACAAGACCGTCAAGCCCTGCAACGGCTCTAATCCGTTTCGGTATGACGTAGTAATCAAGATATGTTTTCCCGGAACGTGTCGCACCGCATTTTATATTCCAACGCTGAGTAGCTTTGTCGAGGTATTCAAGCTGTTTCGCCGTCCAGTTCATATATTGCCGCCAATCTTACCAAGAACTTCATCGAGTTTTTTAAGCGTTTCGTCATTCGTGGTATCGGGGCTGTTACGCCAGTTTTCTTTCCGGCGGTTCGTGAGCCAAAGTTTTAATGAGTTATGATTCGGGGGATAATATGTTTCTACTTCGACAACATGAGGTACACCTTTTTCATAAATTACTTTCTTTTCTTTTTGTGTAAAACCATGAGCCGACTTATAAAGAGCGTTTTCAATATGAGCATCCGCAACCTCTCGCGCGCGTGTGAGGGCTTCCGATATCTCTGTGAATTTCTTCATGTACTCGAACAATGTTGACTGTGCAATGTTCATATTATAGGCTATCTGTTCATAAGATAAGCCGTTTCTCGCCCAAGTGGTAAGAAGCATAAGCCCGTCCTCAGTTAGCCAGTATTCATGCTTACTCTTAGCCATATACTCACCCGGTATTCTCCCTCTTAAAACGGTAAGTCGTAATCATCATCTTTGCTTAACTTTTTCTTTTTACGCTTCCGTTGCTCTGCAAGCCTGTTGTAATATGCATCTTCCTCTGCTTGCCATTGTTTTTCAGCATTTGGGGCGTTACCCATAAGCTGCTTAATATAATCAATTTTGCCTTTATCTTCCGGCGTTGCTTGTCCGAGCCGTTGAATGGTTCGTAAGTCTTTTAGAGCCTGTTCGAGTTTCCCTGCTTGTAAACTGTTTGCGTAACCCTCACCGTCTGATTGGAAGGAATACATATTGCTTTCGACTCGTTCCCGTAGCCGTTCGGCTGCTTTCTCTCGTCCGGCTTCTCTACCGCTTGACCCTTTAGGCATTTGCTCCCCCTGTTTTATCTCATAGAAAAACCGCCCCGGTAAGAGCGGCTATCCGTTATTATCTTATTTATTCACTCAGCCCGAGTTGTTCCGCAACCCGTTTTTTCAGAACCTCAACCGGTATTCCCGTTTTTTCTGAGTGTGTTTTTATTGCGGCTTTCATGTTACCGCCGTTTTTGTGCGTTTCTTTGCAAATCAGCCTTACAGACATAAACACTTCTTTTTCTTCATCACTCATGCCTTTGTAGGCTTCGAGCATTTCTTCATCTTCTGTCATACTCATTACCCCTGTCTTGTGATTCAGAGCGGCACTAAGACCGCTCGTAAATCTAAAATCCTAAGTTATTTGTTATTTTTGGTGTGCTTTTGTTATTTAATTATCTATATAAAAACCTGCCTTTGCAAGTTGTTAGCCTAAATGTACGGAGTAATATCAACCGCACCCCCACCGTGGATGCTTCTTATGAGAGCGTGAGCAACTGAGGAATCCGGGGGATGTACTGCGAAATTTTCCTCAATCCACTTCCGAACGTCACAAATGAGGTTATTTCCTTCCTCGTCACCGATATCATCAACATATCTGTCGTACTTTTCAAGTTCCGCTGTAACCTCGCCGTATGAGTGAGGGTATATTTGCGCTTCGGACTTTCCGCTGTCATAGTGTCTTGTTTCAATTTTCATGCGACACCGCCGTTCAGTTCATCGACTCGCCGCTGCGTAACGTCCCGGTCAACTTCGTATTCCCCGGAGTATTCCACGTTTCCGCTGTGAAGCGGTTTTGACATATCCTTTTGCCGACCGGCGATATACATTTTCTTATCGCCTATTACGTTGCTGTATACTTTCCAAGTGCCGTTGCTCATCGTTTGTTCCCCCTATTATCTCTTGATATATACTTTATCGGCATATCGTACCCGATAGATAATAGGCAGAATAACCAAACTTTAACCCCTTTTCCTTGTGCATTATGTATATTGTACCCGATATAGTTAATGTGATATAATTATGGGTACGAAAGGTAGGTGTTAAACTTGTCACCCGTTACTAAGGCTCAACAAAAAGCTGTTGCAAAGTACATGAAGAAAAATTACGATGAACTTAAAATCCGTGTACCGTCCGGTCATAAGGCAATTATTCAAACCGCCGCCGACAATGCCGGTGAGAGCATGAACGCTTTTGTAACACAGGCAATCCATGAGAGGATTGACCGTAAGCCGTAAAGACTCGTCCAACCCGGACGGGTTTTTTATTCTTCCCTGTGAGTTTTTAGAGCCTTTTCGTATGCTTCAAACTCTTTTTTAACACTTTCGGGTGCATCCTTTTTCAGCTGATACCCCCAACCGCTCTTTTTCGGTTCAACCCATTCACTTTCTAAAATGCTACTGTCAATCATGCCTTATTCTCTCTTTCCTGTTATTTCCGTTTTTTCCAATTTTGCATTATTACCCGTGCCGCTTCGCTTGATTTGCTACCGTGTATTGACCATTGGGCGAACGCTTCCGAAACCGCTTCACTTGGGCTTGACCGTGCGTACTTGGTAATCTGCCCTGCTAATCCGGCTTGTGTGAGTCTGCCCGAGGTACGCCCTTTGTTATATTGCTTTACCGCCGCAAGCATTGTTTGTTCCGGTGTCCTGTACCCCTGCGGTACTCTTTCGGTAAAACCGTGTGCGACTTCGTGAGCCGCTACCCACTCCCGAGAGCCGACACCACCGCCGGACTTCAAGCCTTTTTGGAGTGTTATATTTCCGCTTCCGGGGCTGTACGTTCCGAGTACAGTTCCCTTGAAAACACCCTCTTGTATTTGGTGAATATTTGCATACGCTTCTACTTCGGGAAACTCTTTCGTGCCACGCTCTAAGGCTTTCGCAACATCACGCATTACGTCACGCCCTGCGAGTTCAACATTGGTTGCTTTGGTGTTCCCGGATTTATCGCCATCCCATGAACCACCCTCGCCACGTCCGCTACTTCCTTTTGGCATATTTGCTACCCCCAATTATACGGATTTATTATCTCAAAATCAAGATGTTCTCTGAGCATTTCTTCATCTTTGCTATTTGCTTTTATGTAGACTTTGCAGGGGTTAAGGGCTTTAATCACACCCTGTAATTCCTGTATGCTGTTCTCTTTGTCAATGTTATCACCAACAAAAGAAGTCGCAACCGTTGTACCCTGCGGAATACCGGCGAAATTCCAATCGTTTACTTGACCGTTCGCCCATGAGAGAGAAGAAATGATATTTACCCCTCTGTCTTGCCAGAATCTACCGCACCATTGACGGCGGTAATGATTCCAAATCTGCTGTGCTTTTGACATATCGGTGTAGTTTGAAAAGTCCGGGGTAATCACCGCGCGGCACTTTTGGAATAAATCAAGCCATTTGTCGGGTTTAGTCCATACGCTTTCAAACTTGTAATCGTCAATGTAAAAGTGGATTCCCACGTTGCCCGGGTCTGTGATTTTCGCCTTTTCCCCGAAAGACACCCATTCAATGCCGTCAAGGTAATTTATTCCGCTTCCTAAATCTTCATCGAAAATGCCTGTAAACGGTTTTGTTTCCGGGATATCCCACTCGTTATTACCGAACTCGAAATCTGTACGGAAAAGGTTATCGAGGTTCTTTGTTTCCTTGTACCCGGCTTTCGGTTTTTCTTTCGGCGTTAATATCCGTTCAAACCCAAACTCTGACAAGTTTATGTTTTTTAACTCGAGGGCTTCAAGTTTCAGAACCTTTACGTCATACTGAGTGCCGTTTACTTCGTTATCAATGAGTCTGTAAGCCCGTATCTGCTCTTCCGTAAGGTTTTCGGCGAGAACACAAGGCACTTCCTCTTGTTTCAAGAGTTGAGCGGCTTTCCACCGCCCTTCACCGGCGACAATTTCATCGTTCTTGTCAATGACTATTGCAGACATCCACCCAAACTCTCTTATTGAGTTTGCAAGGCGTTCAACTTCCTCTTTCGGGTGCTTTTTTGCGTTTCGCCCATACGGTTTCAACTCAACCGCTTTTCTCATGTGTGTATCAAGAATGGGTATGCTCATTTTTACTCTCTTTCCTGTAAACGCGAAAACGTCATGTATAAGGCATAAATACATGACGTTTCCTGTTGGAAAATCGGAATTTTGGAGAAACAAGTATGTCGTAAATGAACATAATTTTCGAGGTAGGCACACCTCTACTCATATTTGCAATGATACTTGACTTTTCTTATATGCACAATACCCCCGGCTCATTTTTGTGCATATAGAAAAAACTTGCTCATATTAAATTCAGATTCTCAGCTGTCATGTAGATAAATTTTCGCTTCCAGTAGTGGTATGTATTCCTGTGTGCGTAACCGTTATATCCCGTTCGTGGAAAAAGGATATTTCTAAGAATTTCACTCCTGTACGTTTCCGGTACAATTTCCATTGCTTGGTCAACCGCTTCTATCTCCCGGGATATCTCAGCCCGTATTATCCCCATTTTCTGCGTGTTGTCCGTTGTGTCTGAGCCGTTGCTTGCTTTTACAAATCCAACCGCCCCATTATCTGACGGTAGATTTTCGTATTGTTCCTTTCGGCGGTCATAATCCCTTATTGTGCTTATAGTTCGCCTGTACGCTTCATCGGGTAATAAAAATTGATTATTCTTCGTTGTTTGATATTCCTGCGGCACTTGACAATCCCCTTTCTCTTTTGATATACTAAAAGCGTTCTTTATCATGGTTTCATCAAGTGCCGCATATCTCCCGATTGTTTACTGTCAGTCGGGGGATATTCCTTTTGTGCCGCACAAGGCGGCACGATAAGGGATATTAGGAGAAGCAGAAGCACACGGGAACACGCAAGGTAGCGCTGGAAGCGTACGCGTAGGTGGCATTACCGCCGTTGCCGACACTCGCAAAGCCAGTGGAGTTGCATTGTGAGCGAGTCCAGTAATACCAATAATCCCCGTCTTTATCTCTGAGTTGTCGATTTTCCGAGGTTGAAAACGCTTCGTACCGTTCCCCATCCTCATAATCAGAATAAATTGCAGAGCCGAACAGTTCCGACTCCGAAGGAATGAATACCCTCTCTCTCGTTTCAATTTTTTCACCCTTGTAATTGTGAGTAGTTTTATCAATGGTCAGTATGTGTTCCCGTAAATTTTCGGGTAAACTTTTGAAATAATCTTTATTGAGCCATTCCCGGAGTTCCGTTCCCTTGTACCCGTTATCACTTTCGTCGCTGTGCATCCTTCGGGGGTCAAGAAGTGTCATTGACATTAGTGTTACGTTGTTTTGGTGAACACCGCCGCCCGTTTTTCTGTCATGGTCAATGCCGATTAGTTTATAATCCTGTCCGGCGAGGGTGATAATGTCATTGACTTTGTAATGCTTTCGTATATCGCCACGTCTAACGATTTCGCTAAACTCGTCAATGCCGTCTGAAATGTCCTCAAACCCCAAATCTCGTAACTGTTCTTCCGTTAATTCCGTTCTTTTACCTTTAATGCTGATATAGTTTTCCATGTTATTTTTCACCTTTCTTTTCTTTGTCGCTTTTTGTTCCAAAATACGCCGCAAGTCCAACGCCGATAATGAGCATACTTACCGCACCAACGGCAACACCTATCCAAAATATATTTGCGGCACTTAGGGTAATTTCTGTCATTTATTTTTCACCCCCTAACTGTGCGCAGTAACAACATACACAGGGTTTATCCGCTTCATCGGCTGCAGCCGCCCGGTCAATCGTTACTTTGATTCCGATAAGCGAAAATACAAATAAGCACCCGGCGAGGATTGCAGAGAGGGAAAACCCTATCGCCTTTATGTATATAACGGCTTTCTGTTTTTTAGTCATTGGCTTTCTCCATTTCTTTTCTCAAATCATGCTTTATGTAATATTGCCGTCCGTAGTATTTGAGCATCCCTTCACATTCACGCCCGAACTCTCCCCACGCAATTATTGACGGGTGATAATTAAGTTTCCCGATTCTGAAAAGGTCAATATAATCTGCTTTAATGAGGGAATAAATGCCCTTTACGTCAAGTACAGGCTCACAAGATACCCATGTGTTGAGTCCGTGCATTTTTGCTCTGTCGAGTAGTAATAATCTTTCTGTCATTGCCGCTGCGTAAGGTTCGCCTTTCGGGTTAATAAAAGGCTTTACCATATCCCCGGTGAAAGTAATTCCAATCCAATCGTTTTTATCGAGCAAATCAAAATCACGCTCTGCGGCAATACCGCCTTTTGTAAGTATCTGTACATGGTTTCCGCTGTCTTTAATCGCTTTTATTATTTCCCGTGTTGCAGCATCATCACACGTTGTCGGGTACGGGTCGCAAGTGAAGCAAAGATGAATCAGCTTATTGTGTAGGCTCATGCGATTTTTCATTGTTCCCGGTTTGCCGTCACCGTCTGTAATCGGGATGTCATAATCGAGATACCCTTTTTTAAGCTGTTGTATTGTTGCGTTTACAATGTCTTTGCGAGGTTCAACGTGTGAGTGAAACTTCTCTCTGTCTGTTTTTAATACCGTAGGAGCAAAGCAATAAAAGCACCTATGAGGGCAACCGGTATATATGTTTAATGCGAGTGCATCCGGGGAATATTCTAACGCCCGACCTTTCGGCTTATATATCGGCTTCATGGCAATTACTCCAATCAAGCCGTTGTCCGCACTCAACGCAGTATTCCGGCTGTCCTTCGTCATAATCGAAAACGCAATCGCAATTCGGGCATAACGGGTCATATCCGACAATTTTACTGCTTTCGGGATTTTCGTATATCGGGTTAAGGTGCATTTTCACCGCAACCGGTTCAACCGTCTTTAAGTCAACTGTCACATCTTTGTCGGGGTTGCCTTGCTTCCCTTGTGGATGTGGGAAGATATACGCCGTATTGTCAGAAATCATCAAAAAGCCCGTAATTTTACCATTCCCGAAAATCTGCGTACCCGTCACCATAAATCTTTCAGCGTTCATGCTTTTTTACCCCTCTTTACTCACCGTTGCTTTATGGCACATGGCGGCAACTTGTACCCATTCTGCAGCCGCCTGTTCTGCGTATTGCTTCATACCGAGCAATCGGCTGTTAGCCTGTACATTGTTGCATTTAACATCTTCCCAATATTTAACAAGACTTACGCCGAAATCAACGGAAGAACTTCTCGCTTCCTCGTATTCTTCAAGAATAACTGCGTAACTTTCGTGTGGGCTGTTGTTGAACGCTCCGAACTTTTCGCCGGCTCTTTTGTATTCGTCCATAACCGCGGATTTAATTTGTTCAAGTAACTGTTTCAATATTATTACCTCTCTTTTTGTCCGGTAGCATTTGTCGGAAGATATGCTCTAAAACGTGTACGACAATACTGTTTCCGGCTGTTTTGTATATTTGGCTGTTTGATACCCCTGCGGTTCGGCATTTGTCAACATCTTCATCATCAAACCCCATAAGGCGGTAACACTCGAGCGGCGTAAGTTTTCGGATTCGCACGTTGTTTTCAATAACCTTGTTTGCTCTATCTCCGGTGTCGCATTTAAGGGTCTGTGCAACTTCACTTTCGGTATGCTTAACGTAACGGTTGCCGCTTTCGTCCGTCATTGGTTGTGTGGTGAGAAGTTCTAATACTTTCGGCTGAGTATCGCCCGATTTATGCTGTGCGGCAAGAATTGTGGGGGAAATATCAACCTCTGTATGTTCAACGCTTCTTACGCCGTTTTCGTCATAATGTTTTTTAGGACATAAGAGTTTCGGTTCAATTACACCGTCAAATCTTCCGTTGTTTGCCCTTAAACACCGTGCGAGTCCGCTTTCTGTCGGAGTGTTCCCGTACCCTTCGGAAGCGTTTGTGTAAATTCCTGTCGGCTCTGTGATAATCGGGGTATGACCGCCGCCCATCCCTGCTGCTGCGTTAATTGCAGGGCATATCCCGTCCGTTCGTGGGGTTTGGTGGTCTTGTAAACCACCCCATACCGTAGGTTCTTCAACTATCTTCAACTGCTTGCCCCCCCCGGCACGGTATGAACGGTTGGTGATATCCCGGACGGGTCATATACTCGTCTGTCTTGTTCGAGCATTTTTCTATGTTGTTCATCGTCCAATATTCCATAGACAACGCATTTATCATTCTTCATAAACTAAATCCCATTCGTGCCGTCCTGTGCTTCCCCTGCCCCCGACTCTGATACTTTTAGATATGGACTTCGATGTGTCAACGCTCCGACTCTCGTATCTATCGTTGGAGAGATACCCCCCCTCCCCCCCCCGACTCAATCCATGCCGGTTTATGAGGGCGTTCGTTTGCTCTGAGTAATCCTTGTACTGCTTTTTCAGAGAGGTAGTATTTTTCGTCAACTTCATTTTCGAGCATATCTTTCATACGCAGTTCGAGCGGTATTGTTTCGGGGAACT
>Ga0123356_10002929_pt1 | contig 18064 bp, 18 predicted proteins | sample TergutEmb28metaG_2_FD_92546 | JGI IMG/M metagenome (GOLD analysis project Ga0123356, IMG submission 92546) | Embiratermes neotenicus P3 segment gut microbial communities from Petit-Saut dam, French Guiana - Emb289 P3 | ecosystem: Host-associated > Arthropoda: Insects > Digestive system > Gut ...
AGAAAAAAGACGACTACAAAAATCCTCTGCACCCCTAAGTCATGCTAGTTGGCGTCGCCATTCGCAGTATCGCCATCTCCCGTGCTTGCAGCCTCAACGGCATCTTCAGAGTCGTCCTGCCCAGCAAGAAATCTGCTGATCCGATCCGAGTATTCAGGATGGGTGATCCCAGCTTCAAGCAGATCAACTACCGGCACATCGTTCCAGAGTGATTCAATGCGGTAGAAATCTCGCTGTTCCGGCTGAAAGACATGCACTATAACATCACCGTAATCGAGCAGCACCCAGGTCAACTGACCATAGCCCTCACGTCCGATCGGCTTAACATCAGCCTCCAACCTGAGTTTCTCCTCAATCGCTTCGCAGATTGCATCAACCTGTCGGTCGATCGCACCGGTAGCAATGACAAAGTAGTCACAGACAGCGATTGCTTCGCGCACTTCCTGGACGATAATATCAGTTGCCTTTTTCTCGTCAGCTGCCAGAGCCGCCAACAGCGCTATCTCTCGGGATGTTTTCACTGGTTCTCCTTATGTTTTCGGCTTAGCTGAATATGCTCCCCGATGATGGAGATTATGCAATCTCCTAAGAAAAACCTCTTTCTATTGGAAGCAAAAACAGCTTGCTATCATTTTAGAGAATCTCCATGCAAAGCCATAGTGCCAGATTGTCAAATTCTTTGAAATTCTTCTTGTGCTGAGACTTGATGAATGATATAGTTCCAAAATCATAGAGCTTTGCTTCAAGCAGCCACTAGGTTTAAATCAAGTAAAACCTGGTGTAAGCCCAAAAGCTAAGAACGGTTTCTGTCAAGCAAACAGTTTTGATAGTTACCGAGAGATTCAAGCTTAATATATCGGATGAACCGAAGCTAAGCGAAAATCCCAAACGACACAACGGAAAAACCGAATGTCTTAAGCGATCGCCAAGTCGAAGGCTCGGCTGGTCGTTGACTCCAGGCACACCATGCCTGGCTATTGAGCAAACGTGCTAACCATCGCACCCAACTCATAAGCCTGGCAACTGCACTTGCACCTACCCGGGTTATCTGTCGGTATCCCCTCTGGCATATAACCTTATATCCTCCTTTCGATCTGTGCTCAAGCCTCCGACCCCTCACGGAGGCTTGAGCATTTCTACCACTGTAAATCTAGGCTTGCATTACAGAGTATTGTCTAGCCTGCCTCAGTGTCGCGGTAGCCAGCAAAAACACTTCATGCTCTGTCTGAGTGCATTTGCGCAGCATATCCTCCATTGCCTCAATTGATAATATGTGGATAAACTCGCGCTTCTCCACAAGATACGAAAGCGACAACTGAAGCGCTGACATGAAAACGATCTGTAGTGAGTCAACTCCAACCAGCGCACGTAAACCTTCGACCTGCAATGCAAAAGCCCCGTCTGAAAAAACACGTGACGGCTCAATCATGTCAGCCACATAGATAATCATATCAAGGTCGCTCATGTTTGCTGCAGCTAGAGTATGCCGGTCGATAGCCTGAATCACTTCCTGCTCCAGCAGCGCAAACTCATCTGCAACAGATAGCGCACCGGTATGGGCATGCAGCAGTTTCTCTGGGTTCAAAGGAATTGTAAGACCAGATAGCATCGCTTTGCGCACAAGCTCCTCAACCGAAAGGTCTTTATCCCAATCGTGCAAAAGACCAGCAAGACGTACGTTTTTCTGGTCGGCACCATATATGTCAGCCATTCTGCTTGCTGTGTCAGCGACACCGATAGAGTGCTGCACTCTTGACTTACTCAGGCGCTCACCGATCGCCTGCAGAACAGCATCATGGCTCAATCGATCGTCATCCACGGTACAAACCGTGCTCGTCGATATAGCTGACCACCGACTCTGGAGTAAGGTGGTTGATTGGTAATGCTGAGGCGACACGTGCCCTTATCGCTGTCGAACTGACATCAAGCTGCACAGCCTCAACAGGCAAAGCATCAATCGACTCTGCTTGTGCCACTCGTAACAAAGCATCACGCTCGGAACCGGGGCGCTCAGCGAACAGAACCGTGACAGCATCTATGACAGTCTTTGCCTCACGCCAATTCGGCAGGTCAATCATGGCGTCAGCACCCAATATCATGAATAGCTGCACTCTGTTGCTGCCATCTGGTAGCTGGCAGGCATCGCGTAAGATGCGAACCGTATCAACGGTGTAACTTGGGCCTTCGCGATCCACTTCAACCCGACTGACTGCAAACTGCGCCGAGTCTTGTACAGCCAGCTGCAGCATCTGTACCCGCTGATCAGCACTTGCTGGCCCCTTCTGACCAGTTGCAGCATTCTGTATCAACTTGTAGAACGGATACGAACAGGGAACAAACAGTACCCCGTCCAGCTGGTGCTGCTCCAAGGCGAACTGCGCCAGCAACAGGTGGCCAATGTGTACAGGGTCAAATGTGCCGCCGAATAACCCGAGGCGAAATGGCCTATCGCCCTCAGACGCAGCGATCGCTTCACTGAAGCGACCGAACTTCGCCTGGTCAATGACTGCGCCTGCGGCGCTCGCGACCGCACCTGAGGCGCCTGCGGCACTCGCGGCGCTCTCGCTCGCTGCGCCCACAACCACAGCGCCTGCCTGTTCTTCTCCATTTATAACCATATCTGCCCCCTGGGTCACTCTATCTTGTAGGCATCGTATCTGAGCCTCGCGCCAGCCACCTAACGTATCTGCCCCGACCCCTCCAGGATGTACTTGCCAGTGGTCAGTGCTTCCAGCCCCATTGGCCCTCGAGCATGCAGCTTCTGGGTTGAGATGCCGATCTCTGCTCCCAGCCCGAACTCTCCCCCGTCGGTAAAGCGGGTGGATGCATTCGCATAGACAACAGCTGAGTCAACCTCCAGCAAGAAACGCTGAACCGCCTCGTAATCCTGACTGAGAATCGAATCTGAATGATGAGTACTGTAGGTGTTGATGTGCTCGATTGCCTCATCAATGCCGCTGACACACTTGATGGCTATCTCCAAAGCCAGGTACTCAGTGTACCAGTCAGCTTCGACAGCTTTAACAATCAGCTCGCGCTCAGCATCTGACAGCAACTCAGGCAGCCCCTCGACTAGCCCAAGGCATTGCTCGTCAGCGTGTATCACCACACCTGCTCCAGTCAATGCTTTGATTATCTGGGGTAGATAGAGCTCTGCTACAGCAGAGTCTATCAGCAGCGTCTCTATAGAATTGCATACACCAGGACGCTGAAGCTTGGCGTTCAGGGTAATGGGCATGATGATATCAGGATCTGCTGCTGCATGAATGTAGAGGTGGCAGTTGCCTTCGCCGGTTTCTATTACCGGTACTTTGGCGTTTTCAACTACCGACTTGATCAGTGAGCCTGATCCACGTGGAATCAGCAGGTCAATCATACCATGCAGTCCCATTAACTCAGTCGTAGCTGCTCGGTCGGTGGTCTCAATAGACTGCAGCCAACCTTCTGGTAGACCAGCTTTAAGCCCAGCATCGGCTAGGACCTTGGTCAGTACGATGTTCGAATGGTTTGCCATTGATCCGCCTCTAAGAATCACAGCATTACCAGTCTTCAAGCAAAGACCAGCGGCGTCAACTGTGACATTCGGGCGTGCCTCGTAGATCATCGCAACTACCCCGATCGGTACACTGACCTGACGCATCAGAATTCCGTTGTATAACGTACCGCCATTAAGTACCTTACCGAGTGGATCTGGCAAGGCAATGACATCTCGCAAGCTTAAGGCAATACCTGCCAAACGATCAGCGCTAAGCGCCAACCTGTCAAGCAATGCAGCCTCGGTACCAGCAGCTTCAGCTGCCTCCATGTCTTTTGCGTTCTCTGCAAGAATCAGATCCTGCTCTGCTATCAGCGCATCAGCCATTGCAGCCAGAGCATCATTGCGCTGACTCAGGCTCAACCGCGCCATCAGCCCTGCGGCTTTCTTGGCTATTACTGCCTTTTCCATTACTTCAGACATCTATATCTCCAAATCTCTTTTTCGCTTGAGTCGACCTCAAGGCTACTAGTAAAAAATCACCAGCTGGTCGCGATGAATCGCCACCTGCGCGGCACTCGATGCCTCCGGCAAGTCGGTACTGCCTGTCAGCTGCGAAAAGCTTCTGCCAGCTGACTCGGTTAAGGTAGCAGAATCATAGTTGGTCAGGCCTCTGCCGATAATCATGCCATCCTGAGCACGAATATCGACCGCTGCTCCAGCAGCGAACTCGCCTTCGACCTTACTGATACCTACCGGCAGTAAAGACCTACCCTTCTCTCGCAAAGCCTGCTCTGCGCCACTATCAACATAAAGCGATCCCAACACCTGACCGGAAAGCGCCATCCATAGCTTTCTGGCACTATAGGAATGATTGGATTCAGCCGCAAACCTGGTACCGAGCGATTCTCCTCGCGCCACATCCAGCACCACGTTCGGCCGCTCCCCTTCACATATCACCATCTGAATGCCTGCCGCCATGCAAATTCGCGCAGCCTCCAGTTTAGTCACCATTCCGCCACTGCCACGAACAGTCCCCGCGGCACCTGCAGCCTGCACGATCTCTTTTGTCAACGCCCCGATCGAGTCAATCAGCACCGCGTCTTCATGCCTTCTCGGGTCAGCGCTATACAGTCCATCGATATCCGAAAGCAGAATCACCAGGTCAGCCTTGACCAGCACCGCGACATGAGCCGCCAGCGTATCATTGTCGCCGAACCTGATCTCATCCACAGCCACTGTATCGTTCTCATTGATCAGCGGTACCACGCCAAGCTCCAGCAGCCGCTCCATCGTATCCCGCGCATGCAGGTACGAGCTGCGATTCTCAGTATCGAACCTGGTCAGCAGCACCTGGCCAAGCTTCATCTGCCAGGCAGCGAACTCTTCGGAGTAAACCTGGCTCAGTCGCAGCTGTCCGACCGCCGCTGCCGCCTGCAGGCTGGGCATGTCAGTCGGACGCACCCCGCCATAGCCAAGCGCCTCGAGCCCGGCGGCAATGGCTCCGGACGTGACTATCAGCACCTGCGACCCGAGCGTCTGCCGAATCGTGTTGACCTGATCGCCCAGCGCCCGGATGAAGTCTCTATTTATGCTTCCGGCATCGTCAGTCAATGTCGACGAGCCGATTTTTACAACGATACGTCTATAAGAACCATCTGTGGATAAGTTCGCGGCCTTTTTCTCTGCATCATTCTCTGTTGCAGTTGCCCTGGTGTCACTCATCTAAAATATCCTCTCCTTCAGTTTCTTCATCCTCGTCGGACAGCAGGTGGGTCTGGAGGGCAAAGGCGCGTCTGAGGATTCGTATCTCGTCACCATTCTTTGCACCTGCAGCAACCAGGGCCTTCTCCACACCAAAGCGTTCCAAGCGGCGTTGGAGATATGCGATAGCCTCTTCGTTTTCCCACTCTGTCTGTATGACCATGCGTTCCACAGCCTTGCCTTGAACCCGGAAGACGTTACCGCCGAGGTTGGTTACTGTGAATTCGCGATCGCGTTCTTTGCGGCGATACTCCCAGATCTGCTCGTACGCTGGAGTCTCTGGTTGCTCGGCTGCCGCCTGTATGCGGAGCTCCTTGACCAGTTGATTAGCGGTTCTGAGCAGCGTATCGATGCCTTGCCCGGTAATCGCTGAGACTGCAAAGAGCAGCGGCTCCTGGTAATCAGGTGAGAACTCGTTACCGCCGACTTTTTGCATGGCGCGCTCTGTCAGCTCAGCCTTCAGTGCAGCCATTATCGGAGCGGTGTCAACCAGGTCGGCTTTATTCAATACCACTATTTCTGGCCGGTTTGCCAGATCGTCTGAGTATTGTTCAAGCTCGGCGCGAATGATGCGGTAGTCTTCTACCGGATCGCGTTCTTCCCAACTGCCAGAGGCATCTAACACGTGCAGTAGCAGGGCGCTGCGCTCAATGTGACGCAGGAATTCCGTACCAAGGCCGCGGCCTTCGGAAGCGCCCTCGATCAGGCCTGGAACGTCTGCGACAACGAAGCTGTCGTAATCGATACTGACAACACCAAGGTTCGGCACCAGAGTGGTAAAGGGATAGTCCGCAATCTTCGGGCGGGCCGCGCTGATCGTTGCGATCAGTGATGACTTACCGACGGACGGCATGCCTATCAGGGCTGCGTCTGCCATCAGCTTCATAGTCAGTTCTATCCAGCATTCTTCTGCCGGTTCACCCAGCTCGGCAAAAGCTGGGTTTCGCCTGGTTGACGTGACAAAGTGCACGTTGCCGCGACCGCCTTGGCCGCCTTTGACAACGATGACCTTCTCACCGGCAACAGTCAGGTCGGCAATCATCTCACCGCTTTGCTTTGTTTCGTCGTCATAGGCATGAATCTGGGTGCCCACGGGCACTTTGATGATGCGATCTTCTCCCCTTGATCCGTTCATCTTGGAACCCTTGCCATGCGTTCCCCGCTCAGCTTTGAAGTGATGCTTGAAGCGGTACTCGATCAGGGAAGACAACGAGGGGTCGGCTTGGACAATGATGTCACCGCCATCACCGCCATCACCGCCATCGGGACCGCCTTTTGGCACGTAGGCTTCACGGCGAAAGGACATACAGCCTGCGCCGCCATCGCCGGCCTTGACATGTATATGTACCTGATCGATAAACAAGTCTGTATCCTCTGGTTCTGTGTTGCAGTGTTGCTGTAGTTTCTGTGTTATTTATACCAAAAAGCCCCCTGTCAAAATGATGACAGAGGGCTTGCAGCTCTTAATTGTTTCTGTGCCCTAATTGTCGTCCACCGGTCGGACGTGAACTTTACGTTTGTCTCCGCGAGTGAATTCTAAGACGCCATCTTTCAGTGCAAACAGCGTGTCATCTCTGCCACGGCCAACATTCTCACCGGGATGAATGTGGGTGCCGCGCTGGCGAACGATGATATTGCCAGTGGTGACCTTCTCGCCAGCAAAGCGTTTAACGCCCAGCCGTTTGGCTTTTGAGTCACGTCCGTTTCGCGATGAACCGAGACCCTTTTTGTGTGCCATGTTATAACTCCTGTTCTAAAAGCGCAGCATTACGCTTCGCTATCGTCTTTCTTGTCGTCGTCGGCGGCGGCGGTCGCGGCATCAGCTGCGCCCTCTGCGTCGGTTACCGAATCAGCATCATCAGCATCGGCAGCAGAGTCTGCGTCTGCTGCGCTGTCTGCGTCAGCGGCTGAAGCTGCTGGAGCGGCGTCATCTGAATCAGCGGCTGCATCATCTTCAGCGGCATCAGTGTCGTCAGTGACTGCAGAGGTGTCATCTGCGTCAGCGGAGTCAGCGCTGTCAGTGTCGTCATCGGCTGCAGTGGCTTCGTCTTCGTCAGCATCGTCATTTGCCTGAGCGGCTTCAGCGCCGTCAGTGACTTCATCGTTGTCATTTTCACCCTCCTCCGCAACTACGTCCTCATCGACCAGAATGTCTTCGACGACCTCTTCAATCGCTTCAGTCTCAATGATCTCTACGGCATCCAAAGCTTCAACTTCGGTCTCTTCAGACTTCTTGGCTTTGGCAGTACTCTTCTTGGCACTTGCCTTCTTTAGAGCAACCTTCTTGGTAGAAATAGTCGCGATCTCAAGAATGGTCAGATTCTGACGATGTCCGCGTAAGCGCTTATAGCCCTTACGCTTCTTGAACTTGAAAATCAGTGCTTTCTCGCCCAAGGTGTGATCGATCACCGTTGCGTTTACGCTTGCCTTCTCTAAAGCAGCAGCATCGGTTATGACTTTGTCGTCGTCTACAATAAACAACACGTCTAGTGAAACTTGATTGCCGGGTTCAACACTTATCTTCTCGACCCTGATACGGTCGCCTTCTGATACTCGGTATTGTTTGCCCCCAGTTTTTACAACTGCGTACATGTTTGGTAACCCTTCAGTGTTACTGCATTATTCGCGCCGAATTGCGCGAAGAGATACTCTATCAGGGAATATACCTTTCGTCAAACATTAAAAGGCATAAACTGCACTAAAACCTTTGATTGCCATCTGCAGTGTAAAGTTATGCTGTTATAAACCGCATGCTTACTCGGCTTCAGATACTGATCCTGGCTCCACCACTGGCTCGATATCGATAACCTCAATAACCTCAGCTGCAGCAGGTGCACCTATATCTTCAGCGGCAACAAAAGGTATATCAGCTGCGTTGACTGGTTCGTTATAGGCGACTGGTTCTGCGCTTGATACAAATGGTGTATCGTCTGTACTGGTGAAGGGTGCCTCAACCGGGTATGCAGGAGCGGCAACGCTAGCAGCTTCGGTGGCTGGATACGCTGGTACTGGAGCCGGATATGCTGCAGCCGCTGCTGGTGCAGGATAAGCTGCTGCTGCTGGCACAGCCCCTACCGCCGCTGGCACCGCGTCCGGAGCAGCAAAGCCTGCAGCGCCCTCAGTTTTCGGAACCGGAGCGCCACAATTACGGCAGAATGCGTCCGCAGGGTCGAGAATTACTCCACAGGTTGAGCATGTCGCAGCTTGCTGGGCAGGATACCCTACTGGTGGAGCACCAACCACTGGTTGGGCTGCGCCGACCTGAGCATCCTGCTCAATCACGTTGATTTCTGCCTGCAGGGCTTCTACCTGCGCATCGATGCTCTCAATAGCTGAGTAGTAGCTCTCGCGTGGTGCTCTGAAGACCGGATCATAGCGTGTTTCAAGGTAAATACTGGCACCCAGGTCGGATGTCAGCTTTTCACGACGCTTTACCAGGTCATTGATTTGCGCCCTGAGCGAAATTGTTTTTGTGCCCCGCCCTGCGGCAGCGACTCCACGGTTCAGCAGATTTCCTGCGCTGTTTAGAATGCTGCTCATTGCTTCTCCTTTCGTTTTGCCTGTAAACCAAGCAAATCATTGTTAGGTTGGCTTCAGTATACGCTATCAGGGGTGGCTCTCTGTACCAGTTATCTTGATGCCACGACTGCCAGAAGCATGCTTTTTTGTTACGATGACGCTAATCTTATGCAGAAGTCTGTTGATATTTGCCTTTCATATCACCATAATGTGAATCATATTCTCGAGGGGGTGATAATGTGAGGTAATCAGAATGAGTAAATTTGGAGTGGCTGCATGATAGTCATGCAGCAGGTGAAAGGCTTCGATCATCATCAGAAATCGAAGTTGAAAGGAGTGGCATGCAAAAGAGATTTCTAATGAGAAGGTATACCTCATTCATGCTTGTGCTGACCATGGTCGCCGGCCTTTTCGGTGCGGTACCTCTGATGGCTCATGCTGCGGACGAGGGATACTCTTACCAAGAGCTTGCAGTAGGCAGGGTTAACTACTCTTTCGTACTTGCTGGTTCTTTTGGGGGCGGTAGAATTAACAACGTAGGACTGCCGCTGACAAGCGACGTAGCGACTTTCGTCTGGAACAGCGAAAGAGAACTGTTTGAGCCAGCAGAGACCTCAGCTGAGGTGATTGTTGGCAACTTTGTTCAGCTGCGCAGTACAACAAACAGTTCGCTTGCATCGAATCTAATTCTGGTTGTTCCCTGGCAAGACAGTAAGACCTACTGGGACAGTGAAATGGCTTGGAACGATGTCTTTGACGACGAGGGAGCCTTTTCTGGTGGCCAGGAATGGCGTCTTCCCTACGGCGAGAGGCTGTTTCAGAACTACAGGGTCGATGGCGCTGTGGTTGACTACAGCAACATCGTTGATTACGGCGATCTAGAAAACAGTACCTACTGGCCGCAGCAAGACTATTTTAATACGCCTTCAACCGATACACTGACCATGCTTACCGGCTTCAGGACAACGCAACAGAACACAGGCTCTACCTGCGGTCCGACCTCAGCACTCATGGTACTTGACTGGTTTGACCTGCGTGGTGACTTAAACGAAGAGGATCTATCAGCACTGCGCATGAAGAGTTCTGTACGCGGATCCACCAACCTGCAACAAGAGGTCAACATATTCCTCAGCTTGAACGAGCTGTCAGAAATGGGCATCGGTGAATGGGGCGAATGGGAGATTTTATCCAGTTATGACATAGTTTCTGAATATGGCGTGACCCGTCCGCCGGGCAGCAAGTATAACCTGATGTCCGTTGATGAGCTGATGGATGGCACGCTGATCCGTGACCTTTTGGAGGCTGGCGTTCCGATTATGATCGGCTGGAACAGCTTTGGCGGTCACTGGCAGGTCATCATCGGCTACGACACTATGGGCTCCGAAGACACCAGGGATCACGTTCTGATTTTGGCTGATCCCTATGACACGACCGACCACAACAACGACGGCTACAACGTGCAGTCGCTCGAACGCTTCGTCTACGACTGGAGTGCCGGCTTCGATACAGATTTTCGCCACGGGATTTTTGTCGCTGCCTGGCCGAAAGACTGGGACTACACCCCTGTCTACGGCGATAGCCTTGGCTACCTGGACAGTTATGACGGCGACGATTCTGACGACATGAAACTCGAGTATGGAAGAACTGCTGCTGCAATTGAGCGGTTTTACCCAGACACTCCCTGGCGCGGCGATAACGGCCTGGCTGGTGCAGCTACAGGTGGATACGAGCGAGTTCCGAACGACTACGTGAACGTCTCTCCATACTATGCACACTATGATTTCTACAATATGTCTTCTGGCGAAGGTCCGGACGGCAGCGGTGGTTTGATAATTCTGGAGAAATTCATGACCCAGCAACAGGCAACCGAATGGACCTGTGGTCTGACTTCTGTACTGATGGCGATGGAGTGGTACGGTGCTAATCCCAGCCAACCGAGGCTGCTGAACTCGTATAGTGACGAGGAGTTGGTCACCGTTGCTGAGGAATATGGCTTCGATGTCTTTGATTTACTTGACGACCGTTTGACGGAGATTGACCTGGCGCTGCTGCGTGGTGAAGGTCGAACGAATCCAGGAGCGACGACCCTTGGCGACATGAAAAGCGTCTTTGACAACCTGAATGCTGATGAGGACTATCTTCAGGCGTTAGCAGTAGCGAACGGCTGGGACACTATTCATAAGTGGGAGTATCTTCCAGCTAATAATACGATGAGTTCGATTACCTATGAGGGGGTTCGTCATAATCTATCTGATGGAGCAGCTGATGGTGGTGTGATTCCTTTCTTCCTTAGTTTAGGCTACCCGATTTTGATCGGCTGGGATGAATGGGGCGGACACTGGCAGGTAATAATCGGCTATGACGACATGGGCACTGAAGACACCCAGGATGACGTGCTGATTTTGGCTGACCCCTACGATACGACTGATCATAACCAGGACGGATACTATCTTGAAGCTTTTGAGAGGTTGGTTTTTGGCTGGGGCGCGGCGTTCAATGGCTCACCTAGTAGTAACATCTACCTGATTCCTTATCTGGTTGATACAGGTGTGCCCATAGGCGAATTGGGCGATGACGTTGATATATTTCTGGAGGGCATTGTTGGCGCTTTAGCTAATGACATCGTGATTGCTGACACCAGCGAACTCGCTGATGCAGACGATGTGGTGGCTGTTGTTGTCAACCACCTTGGCGTGCTTGGCTATTCGATAGGAATCGACTACGCCATTTCTGACGCGGCTGTTCTTGTTGGTGAGGTATCTGACTTTGAGCGACTGATCACTGGAGAGGTCATCCTTGCTGTTCGTGTGCGTTGTGGGGTACTATGGCAAACTGTCACTGTCACAGTGACTGGGCCTTTTGACCTGAGCGTGACAACCTCACCTGCTGATTTCGTCAGTATTGTTGAGACTGCAAAGAATTCCAATATCTGGGTGTTGACTTTCGCAGTGTCTATAACCGATGTGAATGGAGTTGTCAGCAGGGTGACTTACAGCGTTCCGATTCAGGCGAACAATGCCAATGTCTCAGGCAGCTATGACTGCGGCTTGTTTACCCTGGTCTACGATATCAAAGGCAACGGATCTAACATCAAGAAGTTCGAGGTGTTGCTGAACTGAGTGAGCAACCTTATAAGACTCTGAGGGGTAGCTGGCAACTGATTGTTCGGTGGCGCCGGCTACCCCCTTCGATGGCGTCGGCTATCCACATTAGTTGTGAGGCTGTCATCGGCAAGCCTTCTTCACAAATTGTTCTGATACGCTACAATACATCATGCAGTTGTTGGGGCCCTTAGCTCAACGGTGGAGCAGGGGACTCATAATCCCTTGGTTGCAGGTTCGAATCCTGCAGGGCCCACCAACTCATGGCTTGCTGCAGGTACTTACTTTTTTCACTTGCACTTGGTTAAAGCAGTGCTATACTTGCAAATCGCCAAAACTTTCCTCGGTAGCTCAATTGGCAGAGCAATCGGCTGTTAACCGATTTGTTGTAGGTTCGAGTCCTACCCGGGGAGCCAGACTTTCCAAGGATGCCCAGCTTGTTGGACATCCTTTTTTTCTTGGAATCGGAGGGCTCGAACCTGTGAAGGCTTCAGCCGTTAAGCAGGGGTGCAAAAGGGTTCCCAAAAAGTACACAGAGCGAGCTAATTGGCGAGCGAAGGACTTTTTGGGAAAGAGGAGGAGCACACGGAGTGCTGCGAGGATCTCAGGCTGCGCAGCAACTGAGATTCGAGCATTAACGGAGTTTGCTCTGACGAGGCACGCCTGTAGGCTGAAGGGGCGAGCAGGCGAAGCCTGAGAGGTCTCCAAGCGCTAGCCGCGCTTGCGCGACGACGCGATTAGCGAGTCCTACCCGGGGAGCCAGACTTTTCAAGGATGCCCAACTTGTTAGACATCCTTTTTTTACAGCATTCACCCACGCGCGCAGAACCGCACCGTCGTCGCGCCGGACGTACCCAGCCGACCCGCACCGACGCACCTCAACAGCTCCCATGCAATCTCTAGTTCACAGCAAGGTACAGCAGGTCACGATTGTCGTTGTAGTAAAACAGATAGCCATTAATCAATTTGAAAGTGAACGAGTGATTCAGGTTATCAACAACGCAGAGATCAATTAGCACGCCTGTCTCTGTGTCATACCTGAAAAGATGTCCTTCATAGCTACCGACGCCAACATAGAAATACAGCGTACTGCCTGTACTGGCGAATCTAATATACTCAGCGTCTCCTGGCTGGCAGAACCTATCTATCTCTGTGTCATAGCCACAGTCTTCTAGTTTGAACACGTCACCAGGCCACCGCATGCAGTAATACAACTGACCGTTAACAGCGACCAAAGTGTCGAACATCTCGGGACTGCTCCACTGCTCGCGAGGTACATGCCGCTTAGACTCTCCATTACCGCGAATAAGATCGACTTGGCCTGTCTCAAGGTCTTGGCGAAATATCGAGAAGGACTTCTTGCCATGATCTATGTAGTAGAAATAATCTCCAAGAAAAGCGATGCTTGAGATATCTGAAGAGAACCACTCTGCTTGTTGAGTTATCTCGGAATAGCGCACCATCGATGTGCCAGTGTTCATGATATAAATAACACCTCGGTATACCTCGAACTGACCGACCCCGCTTCCATAGAGCACATCGCCTGCCTGTCCGGATGTAACGACCTTTGCTCGCTTGCCGCCATGCATGTCGGTTCGATAGATACACTTGTCATTACTGTAATACAGCTGCCCATCACTGATTCGAAACGATCTAATGTTGGAGCCTCTAACTACAAGAACCATCGTATCTGTTAACTTGTCATACCTAATGATTCCAGCTTCAGCAAGAAAGTAAACGCTGTTTCCAACTTCAGTCAGGCTAAGCAGCTCTTTTACTTCGCCAGCCCAGAAAGAGTCGGAAGCATAACGCTGCTCAGCACCAAAAGCCTTGCGATTGCCATCGTCGCCGTAAGGTGCATCAACACGAGCCGCACAAGCCAACCGTATTGCTGTCTTGGAGGTCTCGACATACGGTACCCATGCAGCATCTACGTATGGCACAAGAAAGCAGACGCTAAATAGAGACAGAAGGCACGAAATACTGCGATAGAAATGGTTTTTCTTCGACCCTCTCACGTCGCACCCTGCTCCTGTACTACTTCACAAGAAGCAGTGCTGTGAAGTACACCTTGTCTTCGCGAAACGAAAAAGGTAACCCAGCTTGCTCGCATAATGCTGTCACGTCGACCCCAAATGCTGAGAGCGACTCCATCTTCATCTCTGGCTTAATGCATGGTTCCGGAAAGCAACACTGCTCACAGAATATACATCCACCACTAGCTAGCGGAAGCACTGCTGTTACCACAGGCTCCACCACTTCGACCAACTCACGAAAACGCAGCCTGTGCTCGCGGCCCAACCTCCCGTATACATCTCTTTCGGTTGGCGGGGTCAGTTCGGTAATAGATTGCACCAGAATTCCCTGATTGAACTCGCTTGCCCTCTCCCTGCACTCATCAAGCGTCCCACAGTTCGGTGGACACACCCAATTCTGTCCATGATTTGGACACGTGTCGCAATACGCCCTCATTTCTTCCGTACAGTCCAGCGATAGGTCATCAAGAAGAACAACTTCACTAAAGCCCAACGCAAAGGCCTTGCTCAAAAACTTCTCCATCTGTCATCCTCTCTTAGAGCAATGATTCTGAACACCAGGCTTCCCTCCGGTATATGCAGCCTGGTTTTATCCACAGTGTACCTATAGTGCATCACAGTACTACGCTATCTGTTCAGATCGGATCCGAGTTGAACGTCGAAGGTCAATCTTGATTCACCACGAACCACTATGACCGTCACCCAGTCGCCGACCTTGTGTCCGCGCACCTCAAGTACGACCTCAGATGAAGTAGCAATGGGCACGTCGCCGATTCGGACGATAATGTCGCCTGGACGAATGCCGACCTGGGCAGCAGGAGATCCGGATACAACCGAATCGACGTGCGCTCCTGCCCCTTCAGAGGTACCGTAGCGCTCTGCGTTCGATGGATCGACGGTGGTCATTTGAACGCCGAGAAAAGCGTGCTCAACAGGCTTACCAGCCATTATCTGCTCGGCGATGTAGTAGGCATAGTTGATTGGAATCGCGAAGCCGACACCTGCGGACGAGTTCGTCGACGACATGATCAGAGTGTTAATGCCAATCAGCTCTCCCCTGCTGTTGACCAGTGCACCGCCGGAATTTCCAGGATTGATTGCTGCATCGGTTTGAATCATGTTTGCATATATCGTCAGTTCATTTACGCTCTCCATGGTAGTCGAACGAAACAGCGCAGACACAATTCCCACCGACACCGTCTTCTCAAGACCGAAGGGGCTGCCCAGCGCCATCACCCACTCGCCAACGACCACCTTATCTGAATCGCCGATATCTATAGGGATAAGACCAACGGCGTCGACCTTTAAAACAGCCAGATCCGAGCTTGGGTCTGACCCAACCAGTACTGCCTTTTTCTGGTTATCGCGATTGAAGCGGACCATAAACTCGTCGCCGTCTTCGACCACGTGGTAGTTCGTCAGGATGTATCCATCCTCTGTTAGCACCACGCCGGAACCGAGACTGTATTCGATTAGGGCACTGTCGTTTGCGGAGTCACTTCCCCAGCCGCCAGAGCCTCCTCGCACCGACGAGGCTCGTACGTACACATCGATATTCACTACGCTTGGCAGCACCTTAGCTGCTACCACCTCTGGGAGTGTCGGGTCGTCGGGTAGGCCGACGATGCTGATCCTGTCACCTTGGAAAACCTCGTTGATAATGGTTTGCTGAACCGGTTTTTCTGGCTGGAATCCGTTTGTCAAGTTAAATATGAGCGCAAAGACCAGTAATCCACCGATCACTGACCCAATGAAGCCTGATGTGAAAACAGTTATCCAGGTTTTTGCTCCAGTTGCGCCTGCTCCAGCTGTTCTCCCAGCAGATACTGGAGCCGCTGACTGGTGTGCTACCGGAGTCGCATAGGGCACTCCAGGAGCAGCCTGCACGCGCTGAGCAGAGGGCAGAGCATACAACTGTTGCCCCGGCGCCATATACTGTGCCTGCGCTTGTGGGTTACTTCGTGGTTGCGGTTGGTTATATGGTGGTCGTGAAGACGCTCCTTGCAGTTGCGGTTGTTGTTGCATCGGTGCTGCTGGCTGTTGCTGCGGTGGTGGGCTTTGCTGCTGCGGGGCGGCAGGCTGTTGCGGCTGTTGCGCCGGCACCCCTTGCTGTTGCGGCGAGCCTGGTTGCTGCTGTGGCGGAACTTGCTGTTGCTGTAGTGAATCCGGTGCACTTTGTGGTCGTGACGGCACATAATATTGCGGCTGAGTTTGCTGTGGATAAGACCTCTCTGGTGCTTGAGGTTGAGTTACCGATGGTTGGCTTTGCTGCTGTTGCACAGGCTGCTCAGTAGTTCTAGTCGGAGGTTGTGCTGGTTGAGCTTGTGTCTGCTGCTGCGGCAGCTGCTGTCCAGACTGAAGCGGGGGCTGAGCTTGCTCTCTTGGTGATGGTGAAGGCTCTGTCGGCGGAAGTCTATACTGTGGATCAATAGATGGTCTCTGATTAGGGGGGTTATCCATTGATGGTTCTCCTTGCTAATTATTTGCCCCGATGTATCAAAATGTGTGATGATGATGTTTAGCCGTGACAATAATAACTGGTTTTCTTCGCAGCGATAACCCCCAGACGGGCATATTTACTTCATCGTAAATCAACCATGTATCAAACTGCGTTCTGGTTGTTTTATTGCTTACAGGAAATACCGGGCACAGCAGAACTATCTACTGTACCCGGTATTATTTAGTAATACCTACTTTTCGCTTGCAGCGTAAGTAATAACAATATCAGAGAATGTAAACAGGATATCGTTTCGGGATTCGTTGTAAACTTCAAATGAAATATCAATAGAAATTGAATCCTTAGTGCCTCCTTGACCTAAATGGTTAATGTCGAAATAGAATGATGAATAAGCCACTTTACTGGCACATACTAGTAGTTCATCAGAGATATAGATACCTTCCTCGTTCGCACCGTACACTACTGTTCCGTTGAACGCAAAATCCGTAAGTGCTTCCCCGTCAACTGAGCACAAACTAAGTTTAATGAAACAGTCATACTCATTTTCATTCTCGATGAACACCCTACATAGAAGAAAACCTGTGTCCGTAAGCTCGACATCTTGTAGCACAATCAACAACCCGCTGTCATTACACAGATATATACCGTTTTTATTGAATATTTGCTTGTAATCACTAGCATCAGAAAACGATATCTTGATTAAGTCTGAGACATATATAATCTCTCCTCGTTGGTTCAACTGTACAAAGATGCTATCGACAACTTCGATTGTTACTCTAAACTCCACATCGCATATCAAATCAATGTTGTTTTCATGCAACCATTGGTGTGGTGCTGATACGCTCGCTTCTAGTGTTTCTCCTGGCTCTATGACCTCAAAAATCCAGAAGCCGAAAAACATTGCTCCGTTGACTGATAAATCTGATGCGTATACCCTTATTACATCCTGGCGATTGTTTTCTATCTTAAATATAAATTCAGTGTGTTGTACTTCTCCCACAACAACAATCGGTTCGATATTCAGGAAAGTTATGACGACATCCTCTTTATCAAAGATAATACTATCGTCAGCAGCATTACCAGCACTGCTAATACCACCGCTAGCATCTATTGGCGTATTCAAACCTGAGCTGCACCCAAACTGACAAATCAGCATGAGTAGCGCAAGCCAAACGCTAACAGCTTTGTCTCTTTTCCCTACATAGTCCATAAGTCTCACAATCTTTCTGCTCGTTGATACATTCTTCTTAGCTGCTATGTGATTATTCTCTACTTGAAATTCGAAGTGAAGAAACTGCAGTACATTGTATAAGACGTGATTTTCATGTATTCATATTTGTACCCTGACCACTTGACTTGCAGTGTTGTAGTCCCAACACCTGAATAGTATGAGCCTGTATTACTTGGAACAAAGTATGGAACCGAGCTACTTTCAGGAAAGTACAATGCATGTGACAGTGTATGCCATTGCCAGTATCCTTTGGGATCAGAGAGCGTACCATAGGCATCAGCATAGTCTGAGGCAAATGGATAACCTCTTGAGTACCCGCTCCATGTCCCTCTCGTACCACCTTTAGGCAAATTAGTGCTTCTTGCTTCGCCACTCTGCTCAGCATATAGAATAACACCAATAATGTAGCCATCTTCATCATAGACATAACCTTCGTCTAGGAATGCAAATACTTCATTGACTTCTGCAAAAAGCGCCCAT
>Ga0123356_10002930_pt1 | contig 18063 bp, 17 predicted proteins | sample TergutEmb28metaG_2_FD_92546 | JGI IMG/M metagenome (GOLD analysis project Ga0123356, IMG submission 92546) | Embiratermes neotenicus P3 segment gut microbial communities from Petit-Saut dam, French Guiana - Emb289 P3 | ecosystem: Host-associated > Arthropoda: Insects > Digestive system > Gut ...
AGATCTAACCACCGGCACCGTATACATCGATCTAGACCCCGGCGAAACCATAACCATAATCTACCAAAACACCCAACAAACCCCAAAACCAGGCACCATAAGCGTCACCAAAACAACCTGCCCGGCGGGGTCTTCTGAAGTTTTTAGTTTTGTTACCTCCACACCGGTTGGAACCTTTAGCTTAACTGATGGCACCACTTGGAACAGCGGTCCCCTGCCCCCGGGAAGCTACAGTATAACTGAGATAGCACACGCAGACTGGACCATCACAAACATCCTAATAATCGACCCCATGGGAGCCTCCACTGTAGACCTATCCACTGGCGCAGCATTTATAGACCTTCAGCCCGGCAGCCATGTATCAATAGTCTACCAAAACATCGAAACAACACCCCAGTCAGGCTCCATCTCAGTTATTAAAACCACCTGCCCCACAGACCCAATCACGCAGTTCACATTTGTGACTTCTGCTTGGGAGGAAAGTTTTAGGTTAACTAACGGAGAGGTTTGGAACAGTGGCGCTCTATCCCCAGGAACATATGTCATTACAGAGTTAGCGCAGGCGAACTGGAGTCTTTCAAACATTATTGCAGTAGATTCAAACGGTAACAATACCATAGTTGATCTATCGGAGGGCATTGCAACCATAGAGCTTCAATCCAATAACCACATTACCCTGATCTACCAAAATGCCCAACAACGCCCACCAACAAAGCGTTGACAACACCCCTTGCAGATACAAGGGTAATCTGCAATCAGAAATCCTGCAACAAATAGCATATAACCTCAGGTCAAACTGTGATAGTAGAGTCAACTAGATATTTTACCATCAATACCAGTGTTGTGCAAGAGGCAATAATCTGGAAAAATGGTTATTGAGCAGATATTTGTTTTCTCCTTATGTTTCGAGTTGATGGGGGTGTGAGTTCGGGTTTTTTGGGTTCGTTTGGGGGGATTTCTTGTGGTGTGAGTGGTTTTTGTCTGTCGGCATATTCGTTTTCTATGGCAACGCGGTGGACGTTGTTGTAGGCGCAGAAGGGTATGATTTTTTTGTCGGGTGTAATGTAGTGAACAACGCAACGGCGAACGCGATTGACATCAAAGTTGTAGTTATCCATAAATGCCATGCAACCTAGTAGAAAGATACGCCTACGTATTTTGCCTAGTGATTGGTAGGAGGGTGCGATATGCATTTGTAGGATGCTTTTGATAAGGGTAAAGGTTCCGACTTCTTTGGTGACAAGTATCATGTTCATAGATATCATGGCACCCATAAATAGAGACGTGAGGAGTTGGAATCGGTTTTTAGTTTCAGCTGTTTCAGCGGTTTTACGTATGGTATTGAAAAAGCGATCAAAGTTGACAAATCGATTAATGGGATACATTTTTCCTGTATGAGGAGATACGTAGATCCAGTTGACAATACCACATTGGGGACTACAGCTAAATAGAGGCCAAGGTTTTTGCATGAATTTACGCATGATTTTGATAGGGGAGGTCATAACCGACATTGGAAATAAGTCGGTGGTTTGAATTTCTCCGTTGGTTTGTTGTTCTACATCTTCAGCAAAGCTCCATTCGCGAAAGTTTTCTCTAAAGGGGTTTTCGGTTGCTCGACCGGTGAATGCGATGGGTTGGAAAATTAAGCCACGGATGATATCGGTATGTTTGGAGGCAAAGCGGATCATGGCGCCGACTTCTTTGTCATTTAGGCTCTTCATAAGTGTGTTGACAAGGATGATTTCCATGTCATATTTACGGCAAACATCGATGGCTTTTAGTTTTAGGTCTACTAGGGGACGACCGCGGATTTTTTTGTTGAATTCTTCGTGGAAACTGTCAAAGGATAGGTAGACTATGTTTAGGCCGCTATCTTTGAGTCGTTTCGCTAATCCGGGATCGGTGACAAGATGAGTGCCATTGGTTGCTAGAATTGTCATAAATTTTAATCGATGCGCGGCGGCGATGATATCAGATATGTCTTCGCGTTCAAGGGGTTCGCCTCCGCTAAACAGTATGGCGGGTGGTTTGGGGTTGGCTTTGGCGGCGAATTCGAGCATATCGATGAGGGCTTCTTTTGTGGGTTCATAATCGGTTGTTTCTTGTCCGGGGAAAGTTGAGAAGCAAACAGCACATCTAAAGTTACATCTTTTGGTTACATCGATAACACCTATAACGGTGCCTGAGGCGTGGTTTTTGCAGGTTTCACATACATAGGGGCACCCTTTTGGGTCTTTGGGTGCGTTTAGGTCGCCTAAGTATTGGAATTGATCGTATTTTTTCATGTGATTAAAGATGTGGGGGCTTTGCCAGTGAGTAGCTTGGAAGTTGCCGTGGGTGGGGCAGTGTTTTGTGAGTTGTATTTTGCCGTTTTGATTGTTGAGTTGGGCGTTGATTTTTTTTTGGCATTCGGGGCAGATGCTTTTGGTTTGGCTCATATTAACCATCTCGCTATGGCTTCAACTATGAGGGCGAGCGGTAATAATATCATAGACATGGTGACGATGCGTTCGTATTTGCGTATGTTTTGTATGGTGGATCCTGAGATGAGGAGATTTATGGCTGAGTAGATGAGCAATGCGCTCCAGGTGAGGATAAGGGGGAGATAGTAGAGGGTGAAGTGGTTTGTAAATATGGGCAGAGCGGGTAGGGGTGCTAGTAAACCAGTTAGGAGGAAAAATATGGCACCGACTTTGGCGGCGTTGTAGTTACCGATTTTTTGGGGTAGGGTGGGGTAGCCGACTTTTGTGTCGCCCTCAACGCTTAGCACATCACGGAGTACATTGCCGCCTATGGTGCCAAATGCAATTGGGTAGAGGGCTATGGAGATCAGGGTTACGGTACCAGAGATTGCGGCTTCGCCATAGAGGAAGGCTGTTCCGGTTAGAATGCCAACCACAATGTTTGCGAGGAACCCGGATTTTTTCTTCACCAGATAGGAGTAAAATATTAGAACTAAAGAATCGATGGCTAAGATAACAAAGCTTAGGGGGGGTAGCCAGTAGGTGAGACTTAGCCCTATGGCAAACAAGATGCTTGAGATGGCTATCACTTGTTTTAGGGTTAGGTTGCCTGCGGGTATGGGGCGTTTGGGTTTGATGATCGCGTCGCTTTCGCGGTCAAAGTAGTCGTTTATGGCAAATCCTGCAGAGGTGATAAATGCCATGGAGAAGAAAATTAAAAGGGCGGTCTGTAGGTTCATGCTTAGCGGATCTTTTAGGAGCGCAAATGCTGTTAGAAGAGAGAGGCCGCCTGTCATGAGCCAGTAGGGGAGGCGGAGAAGGGCAACTAGTCCTTTTAGGGGTGAGTTATTCATAGGCTGATTTTCCTATCTGTGATGACTTCTCGTATGCTGTCTTCCAAGGTGATTTTGGGAGTCCAGCTGAGTTCAGTTTTGGCTTTGTTGATATCAAACCAGATCTTAGTTACGTCGCCTTGCCAGGATTGGTTAGTGGTTGTAACAACTGTTCGGTTCTCAAGGCCGAGGATATTTAGGATAAGATCTGCTAGTTCAAGGATGCTTGTTGTTTTGCCAATGCCTAAATTGTAGGCTTCACCGTTAAATTTTTTGTCGGCGCCAAGGGTTATTAGAGCTTCCACTATGTCTGAGACGTGGATAAAGTCGCGGGACTGTTTGCCGGTGCCGATGATTTCAAGTTTGTCAGGATTTTTGGCTAGCTTAGCTAAGAAATCATGGATGACCCCATGACACCGCAAGCCATACACGTTAGCAAAGCGGGTGATGACAACATCAAGACCGTACTGTTCTCGATACATCTGACAGTATTGCTCACCCACGACTTTTGATAAGCCATAGCAGGAGAAGGGATGAAAACCATAGCTCTCAGGTGTTGGAAACACCGCGGGGTTGCCATAGACAGCTGCACTTGAGGCAAATACGACCTTAGCATCATCTTTTCGAGCTTTCTCTAGCACACAGATAGTGCCCTTAGCGTTGGTTTCAAAGTCAATCAGTGGGTTTTCCATGGAGTAGGGCACCACAACCTGTGCGGCTAGATGATAAATTAAATCTTGTTTTGGTAGACTGTAGAGAGTTTTTAGGTCTAAGATGTCTCCTTGCACAAAGTTTGCTGAGGAAACATCGTTGACATTCTCTATTTTTCCACTGGATAGATCATCATATATTGTTAGATTACCAGTTATGGTTGAGAGTTTTTTGCATAGGTGATAGCCTATGAAGCCTGCTCCACCAGTAACTAGGACCTTTTTCTCTTCCACATTAACCCCTAAACTCAACAATAAAGTCTATATTCTATTTAAATAAGTTGTAGGTTATGTCACCTCTGAGGGCGGGAAAAGTTTTCAAGGATCTGCTATCTTTTCTCACCATCATTCCATTGGGAGGAAAAGAAGACTTTATCTTCACCACCGCAGCCAACATGTGGCTTTTTCCTGTAGTCGGCGGCTTTATCGGCCTCATAGGCGGCCTATACTACATACTCTCAAGCAGCATTACAGCTTTTTTGCTAAATTTAGCCAATGCCTATGTGACTCTACCAGTAGCATTTTTGGGTTCAATCATACCAGCGGCTATGACCATAGCGTTTCTTCTTGTCCTAACAGGTTTACAACACTTTGATGGTTTAATCGATTTGGGTAACGCTTTGGGACTCCGTAACCTCCACGAACGTAAAATGAAGGCCCATGCCTGGACAGTTAGCTATGCCGGCGCAATTTTAGCCCTATCAGTAGAGTGTGCAGCAGTTATAGGATTGTTTTTTATTAGTCCACTTTTTGCTTTTGCCGCCATCATTTTTGCGGAGGTTTCAGCCAAACTCTCCATGGTAACTATTGTCTGGATAGGCAAACCCTCACACAAAGGTTTAGGCTCGATTTTTCTATCCAAAGCCAAAAAACCCCTCAACGCCGTGGCGTATCTACTCTCAGCTCTTATAGTCTACCCAATTTTTTACTTCACAGGGTATGCTATGTTGGGATTGGCGGCGGTGGGTTTAATGTTTATCAGTATACCCATAGCTCTTATTATGAGTCGAGTGGCAAATCAGGTGTTTGGGGGAGTTAGTGGAGATATGATTGGAGCAACTAATGAAACCGCAAGAGCAACAACATTAATTTTATTTGCACTACTACTGGCAGGGATGGCAGTTTGAGAGTTCCAGCATTGATTATGGCAGGCGGCAGGGGAAGCCGCATGGGACTACCCACCGAAAAACCAATGTTGCCGTTTCTGGGTAAACCATTGATTGACTGGGTTACTAGCGCAGTTTTGGTTTCCCAAAAAATATCAGAATTCTATGTTATCACAAGTTCCAATACACCCAAAACTGAACAACACTGCCTAAACAGAGGCTGGAAAACTCTACACACCAACGCCAAGGGCTACCATGATGACCTAAAACAGGCAGTAAATAAACTAAACTGGATGGGACCTGTGCTGACTATGCCCTCAGATGTACCAGCCATAACAGGAGTAATACTAGATCGAGTTGTCGTGGAGTTTGAAGGCTGTGATAAAGATTTTTTGGCAGTATTTGTACCCATTGAAAAACGACAACAACTAGGCCTCTCCATATCCTCCACCGACGAATACCAAGGCATCTGGTATGCCGTATCAGGCATCAATATCATAAACGGCACCAAGATTCTAGGTGAAGGCAAAACTGAAACTGCCGCTATAATTAGCCAAGAAAACGAAGTGACACTAAACATCAACACCACCAAAGACTTAGAGATAGCAGAACAAATCATGAGCAAAAACAAAAGATAAAACAGGCCTTCGCTATTTCAGAGGGCCCCCTTGTCATTTCTTCTCTAAACTTGTCAATATTTTTCTGGTGTACCATGCAACCCCTACAACACAACAAAACTCATTTGACCTTACTCACCTATTTTGACGAAGAACCATAATTTTTGAGGTGTTTAGAACAATTCAGATTTATATACCCGTTTTCTGGTATTACCCTAAAGTAGTAACGGGTCGTTAATATGGACTGTGAAACTCTAAATTTACGATCTATTTTCAAAAATAGATTGTGCAACTTTTTCAGTAAAGACACATTTTTTTTGCTTATTTCACTGTTATTTATGTTTGTACTATTTTCCGCCTCTCTTATCACCACATTTAACGGCTTTTCACCCTTTGTTTCGGGAACTGAACCTATACAAGTTGGAACTGAACCCGAGCTTAGAAGTGCAATTAATGCCGCCAATGGACCGGCGACTATTGCCCTTACAACAGACATCGCCCTCACAGACTCAGCCCTCAACTTTTCAGCAGATAAAGACATTACATTGGTAAGTGCTAATAATGGAGAGCGATTTTGGAAGCTTATCGGCGCAGCTAATCAATACACTATTAGTGTTAGTGGAAAATTGACACTTGAGGGCATTATTGTAACTCACACAAGTGGTGCTATCGGTGGGGGAGCAAACGTTGTTAACGGTGGGACACTAAACATGAATAGTGGAGCAGTTGCTAACAATACAGTTGCAGACGCCAATGGGGGCGGCGTGCTTGTGTCTTTGGGGTCTTTTACAATGACAGGCAATAGTTGTGTTGTTAACAATAGTGCCAATAACGGTGGTGGCGTATACATCATTGGTGGCAGTTTTAGTATGGTTGATAGCAGCAGGGTTGCCTACAACACTGCCACGGGCAACAATTGGAGGGATGATGGGGGTGGCGGTGTGCACAACAATGGTGGGAACTTTAGCATGTCGGGTAGTAGTATTGTTGATAATAACACCGCGATTTTTGGGGGTGGTGTGTGTCTCAGCAATTTTTATACTAATTTTACCATGACAGACAACAGCGTTGTTGCTAACAACACCGCTACTCGTGATGGGGGTGGTGTGTATGTCAATAGCATCTATACTAATTTCACTATGACCGATAATAGTAGTGTTGCTAACAACACCGCCGAATATGATGGTGGTGGTATGTACAACAGAGGCCCCCTTAGGATGTTGGGTGATAGTAGTGTTGCTAACAACACCGCTCAGAATGGCGGCGGGGTATATCTCTGGAGCCTCAATGCTCAGCTCAACATGACAGACAATAGCAGAATTGTTAACAACACCGCTATTTCTATCCACAGTATCTGGGATATCCCCGATGTCGGGCTCATCGTCAATAAAGGGGGCGGCGGGGTATACATACAGCAATCGGGTAAATTTAGCATGTTTGGTAGTAGTAGTGTTGTTAACAACAGAGCCATTAATGGGGGTGTTGGTGGTGGCGTGCATAACGCGGCTTCCACCTTTACAATGACAGACAACAGCGTTGTTGCTAACAATACCGCCACTAATGGGGGTGGTATGTACAGCTTTGGTGGTTTTGAACTGACACGCAGGGGTAGTGTTGTTAACAATACGGCAAATAATGGCGGCGGCGTATACCTTGATGGCGCCGGCAGTATTTGGATGGCTGATAATAGCATTATTTCGGGCAACACCGCTATTAATGGGGGCGGTGTATACATACTGGATAGCTTTATTAATGCAAGAGCCGCTATTTGGAGCGGCACTATTTCAGATAACGTCGCATCCGATAGTGGCGGTGGTATCTGGGTTGCCGCCAATGATGAAAATTTTGTTGTATCTCTTGAGCGACTCTATATTGATGTGGGGGTGGTGTTTTCAAATAATCGTGCCTCTGCAGCATATAGTCGATCCAGTACACATGATGAGGTATATGAGGCACAGATAAAATGCACTAGTTGGACCTCGCCATTTGTTCAGGGTTATAACAACTATGACATAGGCTATACAGCGAGCACACCCCTTGCTGTTTATAGTGTGTCTGTGTCGGGTAGTTATGCTACAGCATCAGGTGCGGGTAGTTACCTAGATGGTGCCTTGGTTACTGTTAGCGCTGGCACTCGTGCGGGTTATACTTTTTCTGGTTGGACAGTTAACGAGGGCAACATATCGTTGGCCAATAGTGCAACTACAACCTTTAGCATACCTGAACACAATATTGCCATCACTGCAAATTGGACACCCACTTCAACTGGAGGTTCAAACAACAGTGGCAGTGGAGGTGGTTCGAGTAACAACAGTAATAGTGGTTCGAGCAGTTCCGCACCTAAACCGTCTCCAAGTGCTCCAGTACCAAGTGAACCTACACCAAACATTATAACGCCAAGTCCACCGTTGGATGATAACGAGGAAGCGGGATCATCATTCCCGATCACCATCTGGGTATTAATGTTGGTAACGGTTGGATTAGTAATTGTTGGGGTTACTGTACTATCGCTGAGAAAGCAAAAAATTTAGTGAAACTACACTAAACGTAGCTTGACAACATATTTCAGCGTAATATTTGCTTTGTAGATTTGTTATATTTTTGGTTGTGGATTCTTTTTGGTGGTTAGAGAAATCTTTACATCCAGCACATTGTCAATAATGGGTTAAATCTGTTTGGAGGCGTCTTGCTGTGAGTATCCTATCGCATGATACGTTTTGGAATGCAGTCATCACTATGCCTATGACTAAGCGGATGCTTGAGCTTTCGCTTAAAAAATGCGATGTATGTAACCGAACGGTCCTAGAAGCCGCTTTGGATGATTATGCGGGCAAAGCTGACAAAAAATGTGACGGATGCAACAGATTTTATTCACAGATAATTGGGTTTTGGGTCGAGTTTCTTCGGCGGGCTTTGGGATTTAGACGTGAAAAAACAGCGCAACTCTTAACAGATCGATATGCGCGCAATGCAGTTCTTAATTTAGTGGAGTCGTTTGCGTATTTTGGCATCAAAAAACCCATAGCACTTTGTGCACCGTTTTTGGTGGTTTGGGATTTCACACATAAATGCAACCTGCGTTGCAAGCACTGCTATAGCAACAGTGGGGCAATCCAAGAAGAAGAGTTAACCACCAAACAGGCGCTTGATGTAGTGGATCAACTAGCAGATGCACATGTAACAGCGCTTGCCTTTAGTGGGGGTGAACCACTCACTCGTAAAGACTTTTTTGAGGTTGCCAAACACGCCTCAGATCGGGGTCTCTACGTCTCGCTGGCATCCAATGGAACTCTTCTCACCAAGGAGATTACCGCAAAAATCAAGCAGGCACACGTTAACTATATCGATATAAGTATCGATGGGGCATCTGCTAAAACGCATGATGATTTTCGAGGGGTTTTGGGCGCATTTGATAGAGCAATAGCAGGACTCAAAAATTGCATAGAAGCGGACATCTGTGCCTGTATTGCCACCACTGTGGGTAAAAACAACCTCTCAGAGTTGCCAGCGATTATCGACTTAGCAGAGCAACTGGGAGCTGAGCGGTTTACCTACTTTAACTTCATACCTACCGGTAGAGGTGCAAACCACCGTGATCAAGATCTCACACCCCAACAACGCGAAGACGCTATGCGCTATTTACTCAATCGCATGTCAGCGGGGTGCAAAACCACAATCTTGGCAACAGCGCCCCAACTGGCGCGGGTGGCATTACAGTGTCAGGGTCCAAGCGGTACAGGCGAAGTTGCTATGGCCCTAGCACATATGCAAACCGTCAAAGTTACCAAAAAGGCGGTCCCTCTAGGAGAGTTCATCGGCGGATGCGGTGCAGGACGACTCTACTGTTCAATTTCACCCCAAGGTAATGTGCATCCCTGCGTGTTTCTACCTCTAAACGTAGGGAACCTCAAAACGCAACAATTCAAAAACATCTGGCTCAATGCACCACTGTTTAGTGCTTTTCGCAACCGAGCCAACCTCAAAGGCACCTGCGGAGCGTGTCAATACAAATATATCTGCGGTGGATGCAGAGCGCGCTCAGCCGCATACCATAACGGCGACACACTAAACGGCGACCCGGGATGTCTGATGGGCATAAAAAACCACAACAACACCCAAACCAACCCACAAAACCAATACCCTAACAACAATCAAAACAACGATTTTCCCCCAATAAACCAATAGCAACAACAAATCATCGCTAAGGAACTGTAAAAAAATAACGCGCAATTATTTGATGACTGATGCAGTTCCAAACAGCCTCAAAAACGTCTTTTACAACCTCTAATGACCTAATCAGTTTCCAAGACATTGCAAGTTACTTCCGCACATTTCCTAACCAACAGTAGAGTTAGAACTACCAAAAGGGTGACATTTTCAAAAAATAATGATCTTGTCACTGTAGGGCTTTATCGTAGATTTTCATGGCTTCTTTAACGACTATGCCCCAATCTAGTTGTTCTACTACGGTTTGACGTGCTTTCGCACCCATCTCAGCTGCTTCGGCGGGGTGTTCTAGTAGGTAGAGAAGAGCTTTTGAGAAATGTTTGGAATTAAAGGGGGGAACTAGTAGACCGTTTTTGCCGCTTTGAATAGTTTCTGGGATTCCGCCTACGGTGGTTGTGACAACTGGTAATCCGGTTGAGAGAGCTTCTAAGATAGCAAAGGGATGGTGTTCATAGAAGGTACTAAATGCAAAGATGTCAGCGGCTTGGTAGAGTTTGGGCAGTTCTTTGTCGGGGGTGTATCCGGTGAATATAATGTTTTTTTTTACGCCTAGGCGTTCGGCGTGGATGTGGAGTTTTGTCATTTCACTGCTTTGGCCTTTGCCAGATATTATGAATTTGGCGTTTGGGAAACTTTTTATCACAGTGGGTATGGTTTCGATGAGGTTGAAGAGTCCTTTGCGTGCGTAGAGTCGGCCTACTGAGACGATGGCTATATCGGTTGGGTTTAGGCCTAGTTCTTTTTTGATTTTGAGTTTGTTTGTTGGGGGTTGGAATTTTTTGGTATCAATTCCGTTGTGGATGACTTGGATTTTGTGTGGGGGTATGTTGTAGTAGGTTGTGAGTTCCCATTTGGTGAAGTGACTCACGGCAATTATTTTTTTGACGCGGTGCAACATGCGCTCTTCAAAGAAGCGTAGAAAATGATTTGCTAAGATGAGAAATTTTTCGTTGGCGTTTAGTCGCATATAGGGTTCGCAAGCGATGGCTTGGGCTTCGCCTTTCCAGGTGGAGTGTACAGTGCAGACTAAGGTTTTGTCGAAATTTGGGGGGACGGCAAAGCTTGGGGTTAGGGGGAGTTGGGGATGGATGAGGTCTATTTGGGCGGTTTTTTGGATGGTTTGGAGTTTTTGGCTGCTCTGGGCGGCTAGTATGAAGGATTTGACGATGGGAGTTTTGGGAATTTTGAGAAAAGATACGTCAAGGGTTGGGTTGATGCGGAGGTCTTTTGTTTGGTTTGCGCCTGTTAGGATGTAGATGGGGTAGTTATTTTTTTGGAGTTCGTTGCTCAGATAGTAGATGTAGCTTCCGGTGCCGCCTGTTAGGGGCCAGTATTCGGGGGATATGAAGCAGACTTTGGGTGCCATTATGGGGGTTTCCTTTTTGTTTTTGATAGTAGGTGGGTTAGGGTGGTTGTGATGGCGCCGTTAAACCATGCAATTGAGCGGATAAAGTAGAGTGCTACTAAGCGCATAGCTATCCAGTCGTGGAATCGGTGGGAGATTTTTATGGCTGAGTAGGTAAAGTAGAGAAGCATCCCTATCAGTATGGTTGGTGGGCCGATCCAGAGTAGACGCAGTGAGGGTACAATTCCCAAGCAGGTCAGCACTACAGCAGATAGTATCAGCAGGGGTTGGATGTTCATGCCTACATCGGTGATTTCATCGCCTTTGGCTAGTTGGCCGTGTTTTAGGTAGAGTTTGAGGGTGTTTTTGCCGTATTGGAGTTGTTGTCGATAAAATGCTTTTAGGGTGGGTCGGTTGTAGTGATAACAAATTGCGTTTGGTTCGTAGGCGATTTTGTAGCCTTGTTTGGCTATGCGGTGGCCAAAGTCGGTGTCGTATTGGCTGGGCAAACGCTCATCCCAACCGTTAACTTCCTCGAGAATGGATCGTTTTAGTAGCAAGTTCATAGTAGCTATGCGGCTGGTGTATTTGCCGATGCGTTGGTAGCGGCTTTTGAGCTCATAGCCGATGCTTTTGGCCCAGGGGTTGGTTTGGTTCCAGGTCTCTATGGCTCCGCTTACCCCGGCAACCATTGGCGCCTCTAGATGTCTGACTAGTTTTTTTAGCCAATCTGATTCAACCTTTGCATCTGAATCTACAAACCCCAAAATTGGATGGCTAACAATTTTTTGGGCATAATTGTAGGCGGCAGGTGCATTGAGGTTGATTGATATAACTTTGATGTCTAATTGTTTGGCGATTTTTACTGTATCATCTTTGCTAAGCCCATCCATGACAAGAAGTTCCACATGACCCTTTGGGTAATCAAGTGCTATGAGGGATTGGAGGCATTGTTTGATTGTGTCGGCACTGTTGTAGGAGGCCACAATGATTGAAACCTTGGGATAACTGGTTTGGGTCATGTGCTACACCTTGAGATAGGCCCTTATAATTGAGAGGAGGATTTTTGAGCCATCCACCATTGGGTCTACTCCTGAGCGGCCATAGGTGCGTTGTTCAAAGGTTATGGGCACCTCTGCTACTCTAAACCCTGCTTTAGCGGCCTTAACCAGCATTTCTGATTCGATTTCATATTCGCCTGAGGTAAGGTTTTGGGATAGCAATACCTCGCGTTTCATAGCGCGATAACCGGATTGACTATCGGTGATGGCTACGCCTGTGAATAATTCGATAAAGGAGTTAAAGATGCGTACCCCAAACTTGTTGAGTTTTCGGGCTTCAACTCGTTTGCGATTCATGTAACGTGAACCGATGACCATATCAGCTTGGCCGCAAAAAACAGGCGCCACCACTTCATGGAGTTCCTCAGGCCAATGGGAACCATCTGAGTCAAGGGTAACAATTAAGTCGCCCTTAGCTTTGGCAAATCCCGCGCGTAGTGCATAGCCCTTGCCTAAATGTTGTTTTAGGGTGTAGACTTTGACGTTGTGTTGACAAGCGACCAGAAGCGACTTGTCATAGGAGCGATCATCAACAACGATGATCTCAGTTTCCAAGCCAAGTTGGCGTGCGGCCTCTTTTGTACGATCGATGATGTTGCCTATCGTTAACTCCTCGTTGTAGACGGGAATTATAATCGAGAGCAACATTTGACATTGGCCCATTACGTTTACACAAATAGGAGACCTTATAAAGTTTGGCTCCCCAACCTTGTAAGCGACCCTATAGTTGAAGCAAAATGCAACCCATCCCCAACACAAACAATTATTCAGATCAGAAAGTGTGGTTTTCTATGTGGTTTTTGGGTGCAGTGGTAACGTTTGGTATAGCATTTTTTCCCATGTTCCATCGTTTGGTGGAGGGACGAAATCGGCATTTTCAAAATGAAGCCCACTTTGAGCAACGCATTACCCAATACCTCAAAAGCAAAAACAAACAACCGCCCCCATCAATTAAACCCATAAAGCAACGTAATGCCAAGTTGTGGGCAGCAAGCATCATCCTTATCATCCCTGTCTTTATCATAATCTATAAACTAACCAAAGACTTAGCCATTCACGAACAACAACAGGATACCTATCTATCCAAGGCATTGCCCGAGCGGGTGTTTATGCCCCAAACTGTACCGTTAACCACATATGTCTTGCTTACCATAGCTACTTTGGGGATAGGGGTTGTGTACTGGTTGTATAAAACTGTGAATCTATATAACGCTCACTACAAAGCGCATCTATCAGTGGATAAAGAACTTAACCGACTCATAGAGGAACAACAAAATGCCGGCAACTAAAGAACGGCGTTTTGTGAGCCATGGTGGAGACATCTGGGGATTTAGCCGAAAAAACAATATACCCGTTGACGAAGTGCTCGAATTTAGCGGCCCCATCAACTTTATGGGACCACCCCCAAAAGCAGTTGAAGCAGTCAAAGAGCACGCACGTCTGATCAAATTCTATCCCGACCCAAACCCGGTCGAATTCAAAAAGATTCTCGCCGCCTATGTGGGACAAGGTATCGAGGCAGAAAATGTACTGCTAGGCAACGGCTCAATTGAACTTATATATATGATAACAGAGCTCTTTTCGCAAAACTTTGATGCTGTAATTCCGGTACCCTCATTTTCAGAATACGAAAAAGCAACACTGCGATCAGATGGCAAAATCATCTTTGTTCAACTGCCGACAGATTTTTCGCTAGAAAACGCAAAAATCAAAGAAGCAGTTAGCAAAGACACAAAAATCATGTGCCTTTGCAATCCCCACAGTCCCTCAGGTAAACTCTACAAAAAACAAGAAATCATGGATCTAGTAGAGTTTTGTCACAAAAAAGGCATCATCTTTAGCATTGATGAAAACTATATCGAATTTGCCCAAAACGGAGAACAGCACACCGTTGCAGGCATGGTGCGTGAATATGACAACCTTTTTGTTATCCGCTCGGTCACCAAATTCTACGGTATGGCCGGACTACGCCTAGGCTATGCCCTTGCCGCAAACAGTCTTATCGAAAAACTTGAAACAATACGTCAACCCTGGAGCATAAATGGTCTAGCATGCCAAGTTACCAAAGCCGCCCTAAACGACAAAGAATTCATAACAACAACCAAAGAAACCATCAACAAAAACAAAGAACATCTCATAAACGATCTAACCCAAATCAAAGGTCTACAAGTCTACCCCTCCACAACCAACTTTTTACTCATAAAACTAACCAATCAAACCCTCACCTCCACCACCCTCAAAGAACAACTAGTAAAAGAGCACATCTTAATTCGGGATTGTAGCACTTTTATGGGCATGGATAACAAACACATCCGCGTCACAGTCCGCTCAACCAAAGACAACAAATTACTTACCGAAAAAATAAAACAAATAATGAACAAAACAAACAGTCCATAAACCGAAAAATCATACCATCGCATAGATACGATCGGTTGAAGGTTTATTAGAAAGCGTTCCACTCCTTTTTTTGAGGATTCTCTTTTGACTTATGATGAAAGCATGGTTCTAGAGATCATCGAGAAAGCAAGCAAAAGTGTTGTAAACATCTCAACAGTCAAATTGGTGCACAACATATTTTATCGAGCAGTACCGGTGAACGGTATGGGTTCAGGCACAATTATCGATGAGAAAGGATTAATCCTGACCAATAACCATGTTGTGGGTGGAGCTCAAAAAATCAATGTGACTCTGTGGAATAATCAGATGGTGGAGGGTATCATTGTTGGTTCTTGCGCAGTTCATGACATAGCAGTCATAGAGGTGCATGGCGGCAAAGATCTTATGCCCGCTCAGCTTGGTGACTCCGATAAACTCAGAGTGGGTCAACATGTTTATGCCATCGGTAACCCTTTTGGTTTAGCTGGCGGCCCCAGTGTAACTAGTGGCGTTGTGAGCGCCATAAATCGAACGATAGAATCTGAGCAGGGACTAATTGAAAGTCTCGTACAAACCGACGCGTCTATCAACCCCGGTAACAGTGGCGGACCGCTTATTGACCTATCAGGCAGAGTGGTTGCCATAAATACCGCCATCATTCCATATGCACAAGGCATTGGATTTGCGGTCCCCATAAATTCTGCTAAGAGTTGCACCAAGAAAACAATCACAAAAAATGTTAAGCAACAACCGTGGCTGGGCATCGTTGGTTTAACTTTAACCACAGAGATAGCACGGTATTATGATTTACCGGTGAATTTTGGAGTTTGGGTGACAAAGGTGGTTCAGGGTAGCCCCGCACAACTCGCAGGTATAGTGCAAGGAGATATCATCCTTCAAATCGGCAACATCGAAACCAAAAAAATTGAAGATCTAGTCACAGAAATCCACAAACACAACATCGGTAAAACCCTACAGGTACTTGCGGTGCGTAGTGATAAAAAACACCTCTTTGAGTTAAAACTCAGCCAAGCACCATCATAATCAAAGTGATAAGATGGACTCAGAAGAAATTAAAGAAATCCTATGCAAATATCGTGTTGTCGCTGTTGTTGGTTTGTCAAACACCTTGGGCAGACCTAGTCACCGTGTCGCGGCATATCTTAAAAAACATGGCTATAACATAATTCCTGTAAACCCCCTTGTTGAGGGGGTTTTGGGTGAGAAGAGCTACAAAAGCCTCCTAGACATCCCGCTTGATATCCAAAAAACCATAGATATCGTAGATATTTTTCGAAAAAACGAAGATATCCCACCGATTGTAGAGCAAGCCAGCAAACTTAAAACTCAACTTGGCAAGCCATATGTGATTTGGATGCAGAAGGGTATCACAAATTTGGACGCCGCAAAAACCGCACAACAAGCAGGCTTGAGAGTGATTATGGATCGGTGTATAATGGAAGACCATCTGCAACTGTGCCGTAGTTAAGCCATGCCCAGTATCAGAGAGACAACTGTTGCAATTATGACGATGGTTAGGGTTTCGGCGAGGGTTATTTTCCAGCTGACATGGGTTTTCTTGGAGCGATACCTGACCAAAAAGACACCGGCTATGGTGCTGACTAGTCCAAGTGAGACTACGATATTGTAGTATGGGGGTAGAATAAGATAGGCGGCTATTGGGATTATGCCGGCTATGAAAGTTGTGACTCCGCAGATGATGGCCGCGTAGAGATTTGAGCGATGAATCTGACGGCTCAGCAATAGGAAGAGTTTTTGGACCAGTAGAAGCGATTTGGCACGTTCTTTTTTGTCGGGAATATCACTTAGACTGTAATTCATGAGGTTTTGCAGTATCATGATATCGTTTAGATCCTCAGTGATGCCGCCTAATAGGAAGCTAGAAAAGTTTGTGATTGCAACTGCGCTCAAGGTCAAAAACGCAGAGAAAATGACGAGGTCAGGGTTGCTAAATATGGCGTTTGAGGTAATTGTGCCGATGAAGGCTGAGAGAATAACAACAAGGCTTGTGATGGACCCATCGACTAAGCCAGCGACAACCTCCATGATGGGCTCTTTTTTGAGCAGAAGACGCTCCCACTCCTTACCCAGTCGTTGTCCCTGCGGCGTTAATTTGACATACTCGCCGCTTTTCTCAATAAGATTCTCTGTAGCCATCTCCTTTAGGGCATTATCAAGCTCAGCATTATCAATACAAGTATAACCTACACAAACCCGATCAATACGGCGTTTGAGCGTAGATCGCTTTAGTCTAGCACCCTTAGTGAGGTTTAGAAGAACAATAACCCGAATAACATCAGGCAACTCTTGAATTTCAAAGGACACTCAACTGGTCACCGATACAACAATAACATCATATGCAACCAGAAAGAAACTAAATAACCTTGTGCCACCCACAGCAGTTCTAAAAGTGTTTGAGGCGTTACCCAGGTAAGATCCCAAATAATTGAAATACAGGTCTACTCTTAAATATATCCTGATGTCTGGCTATATTTAGAGCAAACTCAAAAGGAGATAGAGTTAATGAACATTGAAATAATTAACAAAGAGGCTGAAATTGCAGTAGCAGTAAAATTTGAGGCTGTGGAATTTACTAAAATGGCTGAAATTATGCAAGAAGGCTACCAAAAGCTTATGGTTTATGTGGCTAAATGTGGTAAACAAGTGGCGGGCGCACCGTATTGCAAATATACCAACGGTAGTGAGGATTTTATGAAGTGGGACATCGAATTGGGATTCCCTGTTAGCGAACCTTTGCCAGAGCAGGACGAGATTTACATGAGCAAAACCTGTGCGGGTAAGGCAATTACGGCGATGCATAAAGGCACGTATAAAGACATAGATAAAACATATACGCTCATGATGCAGTATCTTGCAGAAAACAAGTTAGAATCAACAGGTGTGTACTATGATTATTACCTCAGCAACCCTGCCGATACACCAGAGAGCGAGTTGCTTACAAAAGTGGTGTTCCCGATAAAGTAGAGGAGCGACAAACGTTAAAGCGCTACAATCTATAAGATCTTATGTTATTGCATCACTCCACCTCAAAAAAATTATGTAATTATAAGAGTGTTGCGTCAAAACTTTTTTAAATTTATTTCATCTGCATTTAGTTTTTTACACGCCAAACGCATGAATTTTCCCACATAATATCGACATAATTATTAAAAAAACTGAACAATATTTAAAATGATAAACATGCGTTAAAGTGCTTCTGAACAAGGGAAAACAACACACAAAAACCACCCAAAAAACCCCCAACAGACAACTCAGCAAAAACACCCACCAAACAACTCAAAAAC
>Ga0123356_10002932_pt1 | contig 18060 bp, 15 predicted proteins | sample TergutEmb28metaG_2_FD_92546 | JGI IMG/M metagenome (GOLD analysis project Ga0123356, IMG submission 92546) | Embiratermes neotenicus P3 segment gut microbial communities from Petit-Saut dam, French Guiana - Emb289 P3 | ecosystem: Host-associated > Arthropoda: Insects > Digestive system > Gut ...
CATCTCCGCCGACGCGGTCGGGGAGCAGCTGATCAACCAGCTGTCGCGGTGGGGCCGCTCGAAGCTGGCGCTGCCGATCCTCTCCACCCAGCTCAGCCGCGACGTCGAGCAGGAGGAGGGATTGGTCGGCCAGGCGCTGCTATTCGGGATGCGCCAGGAGGCGGAAGCCCGCGCGGCGCTGAAGCTCGCCGAGCTCGACCCCGATGACCAGGTGCTGATCGGAAACCTGATGACCGGATACGGCGCCGGACGGGCGCTGTACCGGGACCTGCACGACCGCCACGAGGAGATCCAGGTCGACGTCGTCGACCGCGACCTGTTCCGAGCGCTGCAAACCGACCCGGCCCGGGAGGAGACGTTCGACGACTACGAGGGCGACGAGGACGATGCGTGGGCGGCATAGCGCGGCGATCGCGCTGGTCGCCGCGGCGCTGCTGGTCGTTCCGGGTACGGCGACGGCCGCCAGCGCCCCCGGCCCCGCTAGGCCGGGGGCGCTGTCACCAACGAGCTCGCCGTTCGGCGGCAGGCATTCGCACCCATCGCCCTCGAGCTCGCCGTTCGTCACCCCGCCTGCGCCGGTGGGCGGGCCGAGCTCGAACGAGCCGACCGGCAGCAACGGCGACAACACGCAGCTGCTCGGCGGCGGCGATCCGCTGTGCGCCGGCTCGGGCGTGCTGAGCGCCGAGGCGCAGCAGAACTGCGCCATCTCGGGAGAGCCGGAGTCGCTGCAACCGGTCGCCAACTACTCGCTCGACCAGAACATCGACACCGGCTTTCTGGGGATGGGGAACCTCGTCCAGAACGCGGCGCAGAGCGCCGTCAGCTTCATGTTCGGGCTGATCGAGCGGCTCGTGTCGCTGACGCTGCTGGCGCTGTCGCTGGCGTTCGGTTTCAACCTGTACGACGCCGACCAGCAGCACGGCGGGACGATTCCGACGACGCTGACCCACATCGAGCAGGTGTTCACGAGCCCGCTGCTGATCTTCGGGATCGTCTGCGCCGGCGTCTGGCTCGTCTACCAGGTCCTCGTCGGGCAGCGGCATGGGCGAGCGGTCGGCGGGCTGGTCGCGATGAGCGTGATGCTGATCGGCACCCTGTTCCTGCTGCAGAACCCGCAGGGCACGATCGGCGGCTTCCAGCGAGCCACCAACGGCCTTGCGCAATTCGGCCTGGGCGCGTTCTCGGGCCAGCAGAACCCGAGCTCGGGCTCGTACTCGAACGCGACGCCGGCGCTGTGGCGGACGATGGCCGAGGACCCCTGGTGCGCGGAGGAGTTCGGGGACATCAACTGGTGCATGGGCCCGATCGACCACGCGATGCGAGCGCGATTGCCGGCACTCGAAGCGCACCTGCAGGCGCATCAGAACCAGGACGGCAACCACAACCTCGAGCCGCCCGCGCTGCAGGACCAGGAGCTGAAGCTGCTGCAGGCCTGCCTGGCCCGTCCGGGGACAGCGACGCAGCCCGGGTGCACCAACGGCGAGCTGTTCCTGTCGTTCCCCACCAACGACAACGCGCGCAACGGCAAGCAGGACGGCTGGACGCTGTTCAACGCGCTGCTGAGCGACCACACGCCGCTCGCCAACGGGCAGCCGGCGTCGGTGCTCGGACAGGCGCGCGAAGCAGGCGGGGTCGCAAACCGCCTGTTCGGCCTGATCCTCACCGGGCTCGGCATGTTCTTCTTCCTGCTGCTGCTGGGCTACGTCGCGCTGAACCTGCTGATCGCCTCGATGCTGTTCGTGATCCTGCTGCTGTTTGCCGGGGTCATGGCGATCGTCTGCTGCATCGGCGACTGGGGCCGGCAGAAGTGGCTCGAGTGGGCCGGGATGACCGGCGGCGCGCTGCTGATCAAGGTCCTGTACGCCATGTACCTCGGCGTGATGATCGCCGCCGCCAACGTGCTGAGCGCGGTCGGCCAGGGGATGGGCGGCTGGGAGCTCGAGTGGATCCTGTTCGCGGCGCTGTGGATGATCGCGTTCGCCTTCCGGCGCAAGCTGATGGGCCTGCTGTCGCCTGGCGGCCAGCACGAGCACCACCCAGGGCTGATGGCGGCCACCGCGGCGCTGCCGGCGATCGCGGTCGCCCGCGCCGGCCTGCGAACCGGACGGGCGGTCGCGACGAGCGGCGGCCGGACCGCGGTCGTGGCCGGGCGCTACGCGCACGACCGCCGTGCAGATCGCCGCGCCGATCGCCGCACCGACCGGCGGGACTACGAGCGCGTCTACGAGCGCCACCAGCAGACCCACGCCCGCCACGAGGACCACCAGGCCGAGCAGGCCACGACTCGGGCGCAGGCCGCGGAGGGCGCGAACACCCGGCTGAACGAGCGGGCCGAGCAGGTGCTGAACGCGCGGTACACCGAAGCGCAGGCGAGAATCCGCACGGCCCAGCGAGGGTCGGCCGGCGGGCGGCCGGGAGAGCTCCGCGAACTGCGACGCCACGAGGGCGACCCGCGTCCTCCGGCGGCCGCCGACCGCGGGCGGTCCGGGTCGCCGTCGCCGGGCACACCGGACCGCGGCGACGAACGGTTGCGGGAGGCCAGGCGCCTGGTCGCAAACGCGGACGAGCGTGAGCGCCGGACGGGCCGGCGGTGGTCGCGGGGCCAGCGCGCGGGCGCGCGCGCCTCGGTCGAGCGGGAGGCGCAGTCCGAGCCGGAGGACCGCGACTACGAGTCGCTCGCCTACCGGCTCGGAACCGACGGACGCGAACGGTACCTCCGCACCAAGCCCGACTCGCCGGAGCGGGCGGCGTTGCAGGCACAGATCGACGCCGGGCTCGAGGGAGACCGCCAGGATCTCGCCACGGTGCAGCAGGGGTCGCTGCCGGTGCCGCAGCAGGCGCCCCGGGCGCCGCGGCTGCAGCCGCCCCGTCCGCGCCGGTTCCGCGAGCCCGGCGAATACCCGGGCGTTCCGCAGCTGGCACGGCAGCAGACGCGGACCCGAGACACGCCGCACGCCGGAGCAACCTCGAAGGTGGAGTGAGCCGTGTTCAGGCGCCTCGGCGCGCGGGGGGCGCTCGGTAACCCGGCGGTCGCGCTCGGGCTGGGTGTCGTCGCGCTGATGGTCGTGGTCCTGCTCGCGACGCTCGGGGTCACGGTCGGGGCCGAGCTCTTGCAAACGCAGTGCGCGGGGCAGTCCGGTGGGGTCTCGATCAGCGCTCCGACCGCGTACGTGCAGACGATGGGCGAGATGACGGGGTACCTGGAGAGCCAGTCGATCCCGGCCGCCGATGCCGCCGGGATTGTCGGCAACCTGATGCAGGAAAGTGCGCTGAACCCCAGTTACGCAAACCCGACGAAGGGCTACGGGATGGCGCAATGGAGCGCCGGCTGGTGGCGGACGGCGTCGGCCTGGATCAGCTCGGAGCACCAGAACCCGTTCAGCACCGGCGGCCAGCTGATGTACATCGCGGCCAACGTCACCCAGGGCCTCGACGCCGGACGGTTCAGCGAGTACGCGGGGCTGAGCTCGGATCTGGCGGCGGCAACGACACCGCAGCAGGCGGCGATCGTGTGGATGAACGACTACGAGCAATGCTCCGGCGCGGGTGCTCCCGGGTCGCTCGGCTTCACCCCAAACTCGCTGTGCGAGGCCGATCAGCGCGAGGCCTACGCGCTGCAGGCCTACCACGCCGCCGACGGCGCTCAGGGCGGAAGCAGCCAGCTGGTGTCGCTGAACCAGAGTCCCGGCTGCACGGGCGGCACCGGGTTGCTGACCGGCCGTATCGACGGCTATACGAACCCGTTCGAGCAGGCGACCGGGATCGTCTGGGAGCGCACCGACGAGGGCGTCGACGCGTCGATGTCACCGGGTTCGCCTTTGCTGGCGTTGGCCCCCAGCAAGGTGATCGCGCTGGTTCCGTTCTACGCCGGCCAACCGGCGATCGTCTGCGAGATCACGGCCGGGCCGCTGGCCGGCAAATGGTGGTATCTCGGCGAGCAGATCAGCCCGAGCGTGGTGCCGGGGCAAACGGTCACGGCGGGACAGACGGTCGCGACGTACGCGCCCACCGGGACGGGGATCGAGATCGGCTGGTGGACACCTGACGGCGGTTACCCACTCGCCCACGCCGTCTACGCCGAGGGCAACGCGACGCCGGCCGGGGCGGCTTTCCGCTACCTGCTGCAAGCGCTCGGCGCAAAGCCCGGGAGCGGCGCCGGGTTGTCCAGGGGCACCACGATCGGGACCACCTACTACCCGCCGGGTCCATGAGACGCCTGGCGGTCGCGCTGCCCGCGCTGGTCGTTGTGGCTGGGCTCTACCTGATCGCCAGCCGGGGCGGCATGCACCGTGCGAACCCCACGCGGCACGACCCGCCCTCGGCGCTCACGCCCGCCCCCGTCGCCCCGGCCGCCCAGAGCATCGCGGTTACCCGGACGGTGCCGCCGCATGCGGCCGTCCCGCAACCACGGACGCCGCCGCACCGGCAAGCGCGGAGGCGCCCGGTGATCACCGCGCCGCGGACCGACTGCCGCTGGCGCCGCTACCGGGACGGCGCGCTCGGCAGCGACCGCGACTGCGCCCCGGGCGCGCTCGACCCGGCCGTCTTCGGGCACACGGCGCGGACGGTCTGCAACCCGACATGGGTGGCCTCGGCGAACCGAGCGCTGCTCGCGCCGGCGACCCGGGAGCGGCTGGTGATCGAGTATCAGCTTCCCGGGCCGGTCACCGCCTACGTCGTCGCGCACGTGGTGCCGATCGCGGACGGCGGCAGCCCCACCAACCCCCGCAACCTGTACGTGCTGCCGCTCAACGGCTGGGGCGGCGAGCGCACCCAGGCGGTGGTCGCCGGCGAGTTGCACAACCGGATCTGCGAGCACAGGCTCACGGTCGCCCAGGCGGCCAGGACGCTCGAGGGCGACTGGCTGACGAAGGGCGTGCCGGTCGATTAGGGCAAGCTCGTTGTGGATCCACTTCCGTATGCGGAAGTAGATCCACATCGATGTCCCCTGAGGTGTGTCAAAACCGGCCGCTAGGCGACTAAACGAGTATGCGTTCGTTCTCTCGCAGAGCCGCGGCCCCCGAGCAGGGCTGGTTTCAGATCGGCGAGGTGACTCAGCAGACGGCGCCGCGCCGTCGCGGACAGGGCCGGGTATCGATCAGCGTCAGCCAGCAGCAGGACCCGGACACGGCGAGCCTGCAACCGCAGGCGCCGAACCACACTCCCGTGCTGGCGCGCGCGAACGGTGCGGCGGCCAAGGCGCTTCTGCGGATCATCGACCGCCGCTACGGCGCGCTCGCGCTCTGCGGCGCGGCACTCCTGCTGGTGGTGATCGTCGCCGCGGTGATCGCGCTGAGCCGCACCGGCACCGCCTCCGCCGCGGTCACGTCGCAGCACTCCGCGACCCAGCAACTACCACGTCAAGAGAAAGGACCGGGCAGTGTCCACCGCCGAGCTTGACCTGATCGTGCGCGGGGCGGCCGCGCCGGACCAGCGCGTGCGCCTCAATGTGCCGACCGACGTACCGCTGTCGGAGATGCTCGATGACTTCGTCGACGCCGCCGAGGAACACGCCGTGCAGCTGGGGCGCGAGTTTGACGCGCACTCGGAGTGGCGGCTGCAACTGCCCGACGGCAGCACCCCGAACGGCGCCTGTCTGGCGGATCTGACCGCCAGCGTGCTCGCGCTGTACGACGCCCAGCGCACCGAGCCGCCATTCGCCGCCCGGCACACCGCCGCGCCGGAGCCGCCGGCGCCCGTGCGCCCAGACCCACAGGACCCCGCGCGCCGAGACCCGCCGGTGCCCGCTCACCCGGAGGCGACGGAGTCGAGCCGCGGTAGGCCGGCGGCACCACGGCCGCCGGACACCCCGCGCTCGCGCTCGCGCGGACGTTCGAGCCAGCGGGTCGTGCGCGCCCGTGCCGAGGCGGCGCTGCCGCGGCCGATGGGCGCGGCCGCGCGAACCGTGCAGGCGCTCGGCGCGATGTCCCCCTCCCACAAGGCGCAGGAGCGCGAGGCGCGCGACCTCGGCGTCAACGACCCCGCCCGGTTCGTCCGCGAGCACCGCAAGTCGGCCGCGGGCCGGGTCCGGGAAGCGTGGCGGGCGAGCGACTACAAGCGGCTGCTCGAGGCGATGGTCCTGCTCCCCGCGCCGCCCGCCTGTCAGACGATCGCCGTGCTGTCCCCGAAGGGCGGCGTCGGCAAGACGACGATCACGAGTCTTCTGAGCATGCAGTTCAACTACGTGCGCCAGAACCAGACGGTCGCCGTCGACGCCAACCCCGACATGTCCAACCTGTCGGCGGTCCTCTCCCCCGGGCGCGGCGTCCCGGTCGATGAGCTGGTGCAGCGGATGAAGGCGTCGATCGAGCAGGGGCAGCCGATGCGCGGGATGGAGGTGCTCGGACTGCTCGGGATCGGGCCGCACGGAGTCCGCGTCGCACCCTCGACGAACGACCCGAAGCGAGCGCTCGACCGGGAGACCTTCCTGTGGCTGTATGAGAACCTCAAGGCCTACGCGGAGGTGATGGTGCTTGACTGCGGCACCGGCCTGTTCGACGACCCCGCGCAGGCCGCAGTCCAGACGGCCGACCAGCTCGTCGTCGTCGTCGACGGGGAGCCGGACACGATGCAGATGGTCGCCTCCGGCGAGTGCCAGACGCTGCTGCGCGCGTTCGACGGGCCGATCTTCCTGGTCGTCAACAAGCTCACGCGCCGGGTTCGCCGCCGGGTCAACCTCGGCGAGTTCGAGCAGGAGCTGTCCTTCGCCCAGGGAATCGTCGAGGTCGCCTACGACGAAAAGGCCGCGGCGAACCTGTCGAAGTTCCGCTGGGACGACGCGCCGCCGCAGGACTGGGCGGTGCGGATCCGGGAGCTCGCCGCACTGCTGGCCACCGGCTGGCCGACGATCTAGGGGGAGCCCGATGCTCCTCACCACGCTCGAGAAGGTCGGGCTCCTGATCGCGTTCACTGCCGGCGCGCTCGTGGTCGTGCTGGCGCTGGAGGTGGCGCGACGGTTGTACGTGCGGCACTGTCGCGTCTACCACGCCTACCGGATCAACCTGACGGCGAACGACCAGACCCAGCTGCAATCGATGGTCCAGGCCGTCGGCGCGATGGGGCAGGCAGTCGCCGCGCTGCCGACCAGCCGGTGGTGGCGCGGCCAGCCCGCGTTCGGGCTGCTCGTCGGCTATGACCCGCGCGACGGCGGCGAGGTCACGCTCGCGCTGGTCTGCGAGCCCCAGCACGTACCCGCGCTCGACGGGGCGCTGCTGAAGGCGTACCCGAACGTCCGGGTCGGCTTTGACTTCGAGCCGCTGTACCGGCCGATGCAGCTGCAGATCGGGGTGCCGCCGGCGCTGATCAGGCTGCGCAAGCGGCGCGAAGCGTCTCACCCGATCGTCGATATCGCCGAGGAGCTCGAGGGGATCGAGACGGCGATCGAAGGGCTGGCCGACGCGATGGCCGCGCAGCGCACCCACCCGGCCGCCGTCTGGTTCTGCATCGTGCCGACCGACACCGGTGCCGGCTACCGGCGCGCCCGGCACAGACAGACCGAGCAGTTCTACGTCGACATTCAGATCGCCGCGCACGATCGTCAGACCTGCAAGATGCTGAGCGGCACGCTGCAGAACCTGCCGGGCGCGGAGAACACGCTCGAGCGCCGGCCGATGCTGCTGCGCCGGCGGCTGTACCGCCGGCGGTTCCCGAGCTTCACGCCGCCGCTGCGCATGCGCGATCAGGCCAAGCTGTTCAGCGGCTCAGAGCTCGCCTACCTGATGCAACTGCCGTCGGCGCGGCTGCAGGCGCCGATCCGGCGGATCCCCGAACCACGGCTGCCGGCGGCGCCGAACGTCGTCTCGGCGGCCGAGGACGACAGCGCCTGGCGGTACGACCGGGCCAACCTGCCCGTCGGGTTCGAGCCGCTCGACGGCGAGACGATGCACAGGATGCTGGGGAGAGCGGCGTGAGCCTCCCGTACGTGCGAGCGATGAACAAGGCGGCGATCGTCGCGCCGCGCAACTGGCCCGCCGGAATCCTCATCGTTGGAGCGCCGGGCACCGGCAAGACCTCGGTGATGGTCAGGCACTACCAGAACGCGCTGCTCGACGCGGGCGCGGCGGTGGTGCTGATCGACCCGAAGCGCACCCTCGCCCGCCGCGCGCTCGCGCTGACGCCGCCGTGGATCCGCAAGCGGGTCTGGTACCTGAACCTCGCGCGACCGGCGTTCGGGATGTCTCCGCTGCAGATCACCGCGCGCGACCAGGCGATCGCCGACCTGGTCACCTCGGGCCTGCGCGACGTGCTCGAGCGCCAGATCTTCCAGGCCTCCCGGGACGCGATCAACGGCGCGGTCCGCGGGGCGCTGGCGCTGGCGCGTCACGAAGGCCGTCAGGCAACCCTCGAGGACACGCGCGACCTGCTGCTGTGGGCCAACGGCGACCTGCGCGACCGCGTGCTGGCGGCGCTGGACGCCACGCCCGGCGCCGACCGCATCCACCGGTATTTCGCGATCGAGCTGCCCGACGAGATGCAGCACAACGGCGGACGCACGATGGACCGCCTGCGGGCGCCGCGAGACAAGCTCGACGGCCTGATCCAGGCCGACAGCCTGCGGGTGTTCTTCGACCACAGGACCGAGAAGCCGATCGCGGAGATCGTCCGTGACCGCGACGTGTTGATCGTCGACGCCGACCTCGGCAAGGCTGGCGAGGAGAGCTCCGAGCTGGCGATCGCGTTGATCCTGCGGATGCTGTCGCGGGCGCTGCGCGCGCAGATGGACCTCGAGGAACACGAGCGCTCGCGCGTGCACCTGCTGATCGACGAGTCCGCTCAGGTGCTGCACGAGAGCACGATCGAGATGTTCGAGCAGCACCGCGAGGGCGGCCTCACGCCCGCGATCGCGGCGCACTACACCGCCCAGTTCGGCGACGAGGCGGTGCTCGCGGGCGTGCTCGCGCTGCTCGCGAACCGGTTCATGTTCCGAAGCGCCGACCCGGACGACGGCGAGAGAATGGCGAAGATCGCACGCGCCGTGCTCGCCGCCACGCGCGACACCCCCGAGTCGCGGGCGCGGCAGCGGGTCGGCCCGGAGGCGATCCGCGACCTGCGGCAGTTCTCGGCGATCTGCGCGCTGCTCGACAGCACCGGCGGGCGCGCCCCGGCGTTCATCGGCCGCTCCTACCCGATGCAGGAGTTCGGCACCTTCGGCGGCTACATCCCGTACCACCTGAAGCTCCTGGCCGAGCGGGTGGAACCGTATCCCGAGGACCTGCGCGAGAGCCGGCTCGCCTGATGCTGACGATCATCAGCACGGCGATCGCGGGAGCCTGCGCGGCGGCCGCGCTGCTGTCCCTGGGCGCCCTGCAGGTCCACGGCAGGCGGGATCGTCGCCGGCGCGTGCAGGCGGCCCGCCGGCTCGAGGAGGTCGTCAACGAGCACTGGTACCCGGCCGCCCGCTCCTTCGAGTCCCCGGGCACCGCCCGCGCTTTCCAGCTGCGGAGCCTCGGACAGGCGACGCTCGAGATCGCCAAGCAGCTGGCGGCACTCGACGACGGCACCGGGCTCGTGCCGGAATGGACCGGCCCTCCGTTCAAGCCGGTCGCGCTCGAGCGGGCCGACCGGCCCGGCCCGCCCGAGCTGTGGCGCCGCTTCGACCGGGCTTTCGAGAACTTCTGGTTGCTCAAGCATCCGCTGGACGACGGCCTCGAGCTCGCGCACGCGACAATCGCGCTCGCCGACTGGAACGAGCAGAACCAGCCCGCCGCACAGACGGCGGAGCCGCAGCCCGCCGCCGCAGAGCACTCAGGCGCCGCCGCCGCATTCCTGCACGCGGTATCCGCCCCCTGCCTGGCGACCGTCTGCGCCGAGAACACGGTCCGCCAGGAGGGGGAGCTGCTGCTCGACCGCGAGGCGCTGGCCGCCCAGGTGGACGAGGACGGAAGCGACGCGCAGCGGACGCTGCTCGCGCTCGCGGTCGCGCTCGGTCCGGCGGGGCGCGAGCACGGGCCGACGATCGCAGAGCTGCTGACGCTCGAGAACACCGACCTGTGCCACGCCCTGGAGGCGGTCGCGCTCGCCCGCAGCCTCCGGCGCGTGTATCCCGCCCAGTGCCCCGAGCTGCTGTGGGTCCACGCCGCACTGGGGGCACCGTGACCTCCCATTTTGGGACCAGACGCTGATCGAGCCGATCGCGAACGGCCTTACGATCAATAGAACGAACGGGAAGGACTTCGGTGGACTCTCACAGCCAGCTCGCGGAGGCTCTCGGTGGGACGCTCGTGCAGCGGGTGCTGGCCCGCATCGGCAACCACCCGGCACGGATCAGCGAACTGCTCGTGCGCGCGGCCGAAGAGCTCGACCAGCTCGGGATGCTGCTCGAATACCTGTACGCCGAGCTGCCGCACGCCGGCTACTACACCGCCGACGATCTGGCCTCGGCGCCAGACGGCGTCTACTACACGGCGCGCGACCTGCGTGGGGCGCTGGAGCGCCTGGCCGCGGACGTTGTCGGGGTACGAGCGCAGCTGACGCAGCGACCGGCGGCCCAGATCCTCGCCGAAACGCCCTGGACGCAGATGCCAGACCCGGAGTGCGCGAGCCACCTGATCGGCTGGGTGCCGGCGATGCCGTCAATCGGGATCGCCGGCGTGATGAGGGGGGCGACGGAACTGCTCGAGGGACGCACTCGTCAGGCCGACGAAGAGCTTGCAAAAGCGGCGTCCCAGACGGTCAAGGAACTCGCCGAAGCCACTGTGCTTTACGAGCAGCTGGAAGCGTGCAGAGAGGCCAGATAGATATGGCGTTCGATGTGCGGGCCATCTCCAACGGGTGCGCGTACCGTCGGGCTAGCCGCGCCTGAGGAGGCGGCCGACGGCGGCCATGATTTCGTCGGTCCGCTCGCTCTGCTGGTCGGGGGCCGCGCCGACCACGCATGTGTGTATGTGGCCGTCGAGCAACCCCAAAGCAATCTTGTCGAGCGCGGCCTGGGCGGCGCTGATCTGGGTCAGGATGTCGATGCAGTAGCGGTCGTCCTGCACCATTCCCTCGATCCCGCGGATCTGCCCTTCGACCCGTCGCAGCCGCGCCAGCAGCTGTGGCTTGGTCGCCGTGTAACCGCGGGTCGGAACGTCAGCGCTGGCCATGCGTCAATGATAGCGGATACCACTACCCCCTAGGGGTATATGGTAGACTCCCTCCATGGGCGTGATCTGGCACGGCATTCGCGACTCGCTGCTGATGGCCTGGGCGGTGTGGTGGGCGCTGGTGCTCGGGTTCTTCATCTCCGCGATCGTGCAGGCGTGGGTACCACGCCAACGGATCGAGGGGCTGCTGAGCGCCTCGGGCCCGCGGCCGGTTGCGTGGGCGACGGGCCTGGGGGCCGCGTCATCGTCGTGCTCGTACGCGGCGATCGCGATCGCCAAGTCACTGTTTCAGAAGGGTGCCTCGGCCGCTTCCGCGCTCGCGTTCCAGTTCGCATCGACCAACATCGTCTGGGAGCTCGGACTGGTCTTGTGGGTGCTGATCGGCTGGCAGTTCACGGTCGCTGAGTACCTCGGCGGGATCCTGATGATCGTGCTGATGACGGTCGGATTGCGGCTGTTTGTCAGCCGCCGGCTCGAAGCGGACGCGCGCGAGCAAGCGCTGCGCGCTGACACCGGCCATCAGCACCACGCCGCCGGTGAGCAGCTGCGCTGGCGGGAGCGGCTGACCACGCTTCGCGCCTGGTCGGACGTCGCGCACAACTTCCGCGGCGACTGGCAGATGTTGTGGAAGGAGATCACGATCGGGTTCCTGCTCGCCGGGTTCATCGCCCAGTTCAGTAACCACTTCTTCGAGTCGCTGTTCATCCGCCACGCGCCGGCGCCGCTGCCGACGATCGAGAACGTCGTGATCGGGCCGATCATCGCCGTGCTGAGCTTCGTCTGCTCGGTCGGGAACGTCCCACTCGCGGCCGTGCTGTGGTCCGGGGGGATCTCGTTCGCCGGGGTGCTCGCCTTTCTGTTCGCAGACCTCATCGTGCTCCCCATCCTCGCGATCTACCGCAAGTACTACGGCACTACCTACACGATCAGGATCACCGCCCTGATGTTCGTGACGATGGTGATCGCCGCGCTCATCGTCTACGCCATCTTCGACGCACTCAACCTGATCCCGACCGGGCCGAGGCCGACCCGGACCGACATCTTCAGCTCCGTGCAGATCGACTACAAGTTCGCGCTGAACGTCCTCGGCCTGGCGATCTTCACGACCCTTTTCTGGCTCACCGCCAGGCGCGGCGCGACCGACCCCGTTTGCGGGATGAGCGTCGACCGAACCAAAGCGGTCAGCATCGACTTTGCCGGCGAGTCCTACTACTTCTGCTCGAATCACTGCCTGCACGCGTTCGAGGCCGACCCACACAAGTGGTCCACCGCTTCGCCCGCGCCCGCCAACCCTTACGTCAGCGGGCGACGCGCGTAGGCGCGATCGAGGACCTCGATCGTGTGCAGGACCGGCGTCGAGTCGCCGAGTCCGCCCAGCCGGGTCCGCAGCTGGGTGATGCAGCCGATGTTGCCGGTGACGAACAGATCCGCTCCGGTGGAGCGCAGGTTGGCCGCCTTGCGGTCGCCGAGCTCACGCGCAACCTCGGGACGCTCGATGTTGTAGGTACCGGCCGAGCCGCAGCAGAGCTCCGGCTCGGGCGGCTCGACCAGCGTCAGGCCGGCGATCCGGCCGAGCAGCTCACGTGGCTCCTGCCGGACCCGCTGCGCGTGCGCGAGGTGGCAGGCGTCGTGGTAGGCGGCGGTCGCCGGCGCCGCCAGCTCGGGCGGTTCCTCGCGCAGCCCCAGCGACTGCAGGAACACGCTGACGTCGACCACGCGCGAGCCGAACCGCTCGGCCGTAGCGTGCTCTGGCTCGCCGTCGAACAGGAGCCCGTACTCGTGCATCCCCGAGCCGCAGCCGGCCGCGGTCGTGACGATCGCGTCGACGTCGTCGGGGAAGGCCTCGAGATTCCGCCGGGCGAGCGTCCGCGCCTGCTCGAACGCCCCCGAGTGCAGCGGCAGCGCGCCGCAGCACGACTGCCGAGGCGGGACCACGACCTCGACGCCGTTGTGTGCCAGCACCCGCAGCGCCGCCCGGTTGATTTCTGGCGCGACCACCTCCTGAACGCAGCCGGCGAGGAACGCGACCCGCGCCCGCCGGTCGCCGCGGGCGCGCAGCAGCGGCGGCAGCCGCCGGCGGCGCGGCAGCCGCGCCGGCAGCAGTTCCAGCATCGCGCCCAGGGAGCCGGGCAGCAGGCGCCGGAGCGGACGCCCGCGGTTGCCGAGCGTCGCCGCGACCCGGAAGCGACCGCGGTGTGGCAGCAGGTGCAGCGCGAGCGCGCGCTGCACCTGGTCGACCGGCTCCCTCGTTCTGGGAGCGTCCATGACCCCCCGGAACGACGTGATCAACTCGCCGTACGGCACGCCGGACGGGCACGCCGTCTCGCATCCCCGGCAGCTCAGGCAGTTGTCGAGGAACGGGAGCGCGACGTCGAGCTCGAGGCCGCCCTCCAGCACCTCCTTGATCAGCACGATCCGGCCGCGCGGCGAGTCCATCTCCTCGCCCATCACGACGTACGTCGGGCACGACGGAAGGCAGAATCCACAGTGCACGCAGGCGCTGACCGCGTCGGCCATGACGGGGCCGACCGGGCCGAACGCGTCGGGATCGATCGAGTGCTGCATCGCTCCTAGTCCTCGGGGAACCGCGACTCGGGGTCGAGGGCCTCCCTGATCCGCTGCGCGAATGCGCCCCCGCGCCGACGCCCTAGCAGCGACCGGCCCGGCGGCCCGATCAGCGTCATCCCCGACAATCCCGCCGATTCGAGCGCGGCGTCGAGCTCGTGCAGCCGACAGCTGGACGGCAGCGCCAGCCAGGCGACGTTGGCGGCGTTGGCGAAGCGGACGGCGGCTCCAGGCTGGTCTGCGACCCACTCGAGCACGGTCGGCACGTCGTGCGCGGTCGTCGCCACCCGTACCACCTGCGCGTCCGGCGGCGCCCAGCTCAGCTCGCCGACCCCGTGCCACAGCGGACCATCGTCATCGACCGTCTGCGTGCGCTCCGCGCCCGCGAACAACCGCACCCGCTGCTCGCTGGCCATCAACGTCTGCGGCGGTCCGCCGATGCGCGCGACCAGCGTCGCCGGCGGCTGGAGATCGAGCGCCTCGAGCTCGACCGGCCCGCCCGCCAACCGAGCCATCGCTGCGAGCGCGTAGCCGGTGTCGCCGAACTCGAGCACGACGCTGACGGTCGCGGGCGGCGCCGGCAGCACCTTGCAGGAAACGACGGTCAACACGCCGAGCCGGCCGGCCGATCCGACCATCAGCTTGGCGAGGTCGAACCCGGCCGCGTTCTTTACGACCTTGCCGCCGGCGCGCACCAAGGTCCCCGTGCCGTCCACGAACTGCACGCCGATCACGAAGTTGCGGACCGTTCCGTGGCGGAAGGCGCGCGACCCCGAGACGCCCGCCGCCACAGCTCCTCCGAGCGTGGCGCCCGCGAACGGGGGGTCGAAGGGCAGGTACTGGCCGTGCTCGGACAGGGCCGTCTGGACCTCGTCGATCGGCGTCCCGGCGCGCGCCGTCAGGGTCAGCTCGCCGGGGTCGTATTCGACGATCCCGCGGATGCCGGTGACGTCGAGCAGGTCGACGTCGTCGTCCGCGGCGGTCCACAGCCCCGGCTTCGTCCGGGCCCCGACGGGCCGCAGCGATCGCGCCTCGCGAACGGCATCGCGCAACTCAGGCACCGTGTCGATCGCCAGCAGATTCACGGCATCAGGGGCAAGAGCATCTTGCCGCGGTTGGCGAGCGCGAGCGGATCGACCGCCGCGCGCAGGCGGTGCATCGCCGCGATGTCGTCGTCGGAGAACATCAGCTGCAGGTACTCGCGCTTCTCCATGCCGACGCCGTGCTCACCGGTGATCGAGCCACCGAGCCGCACGCACATCGAGAGGATCTCGCCGGCCAGGGCATGAGCGCGCGCGAGCGCGCCGGGCTCACGACCGTCGAACAGGATCAGCGGGTGCAGGTTCCCGTCTCCGGCGTGAAACACGTTGGCGACGCGAATCCCGGTCTCGGCCGACATCCGCCCGATCTCTCGCAGCGCCTCGCCGAGGCGGCTGCGCGGGACGACGCCGTCCTGGACGATGTAGTCTGGCGACAGCCACCCGACAGCCGAGAAGGCGCTCTTGCGGCCCTTCCAGATCAGGTCACGTTCCTGTGGGTCCTCGGTCGCGCGGATCTCCGAGGCGCCCGAGTCCGCCAGGGTCGCCGCCAGCTGTTCGGCCTCCGCCCCGACCGTGTCCCGTTCACCCTCGAGCTCGACGATCAGCAGCGCCGGCGCCGGCGGGTACCCGGGCTTGACCGACGCTTCGGCCGCCTCGATCGCGAGCGCATCCATGATCTCCATCGCGACCGGACACAGGCCCGCCGCGAGGATCCGCCCGACCGCGTCGCCGGCGTGCTCGAGGCTGTCGTAGACCGCCAGCACCGTGTGCACGCGTTCGGGCAACGTCAACAGCCGCAGCGTCACCTCGAGCGCGATTCCGAACAGCCCCTCCGAGCCGCAGAACACGCCGGTGAGGTCGGGCCCGACGGACTCGGTGCTGGCGCCCCCCAGCTCGACGATCTCGCCGTCCGGCAGAACCGCCCGGATCCCGAGCACGTGGTCGCTCGTCATCCCGTGCTTGAGACAGTGGGCTCCGCCGGAATTGAAGGCGAGGTTGCCGCCGATCGTGCAGACCGACTGGCTCGACGGGTCGGGCGCGTAGTACAGGCCGTGAGCCGCCGCCGCGTCGCTGACGGCACGGTTGATAACGCCCGGCTCGACGACCGCAACCCGCCGCTCGGGGTCGATCTCGAGCACCCGGTTGAGGCGGTTGAGCGCGATCACGATCCCGCCCTCTACCGGCAGCGAGCCGCCCGACAGCGAGGTGCCGCTGCCGCGGGCGACGAACGGCACCCGCTCGCGGTGGCAGAGCCTGACGATCTCGACGACCTCGGCGGCGCTCTGCACCAGCACGGTCGCCTCCGGGCGCACATGAAACGAGGTCAGGGCGTCGGACCCGAACGCCGCGCGGCCGGCGTCGGAGCTGACGATCCGGCCGCTGAGGCCGGCGCCGTCGAGCGCATCGAGGACGGCTGCGGCGGACATCTCCTCAGGTCGTCAGGGGAGCAGGCCGTAGGCCGGCAGCGTCAGGAACTCGACGAAGTCGTCGGCGAGCGCCACCTGCTCAAACAGCGCCCGGGTCTCGGCGGGCCGCCCCCGCTCCCACACCTGCTCGCCGACATCGGCGCGGATCTTCGACATCTCCTCGTCGAGCAACTTCAGCACCAGCTCGCGCGTGACCACCTCGCCGGTGTCGAGCGTCGAGGAGTGATGGACCCACTGCCAGATCTGCGAGCGCGAGATCTCGGCGGTGGCGGCGTCCTCCATCATGTTGTCGATCCCGGCTGCGCCACGGCCGCTGAGCCAGAACGACAGGTAGCGGAAGCCGACGCTGATGTTGTTGCGGAGGCCCTGTTCCGAGATCGACCCCGGCGTCGCGCCAACGTTCAACAGGTCGGCCGCCGAGGCGTGCACGTCGTCGCGGGTGCGCGAGATCTGGTTCGGTCGCTCGCCGAGGATCGCGTCGAACTCCCGGGTCGCGACCTCGACGACGTCGGGATGGGCGACCCAGGTCCCGTCGAACCCGTCTGCCGCCTCGCGCCGCTTGTCCGCCCGGACGGCGTCGACCGCGCGCTGATTGGCGTCCGGGTCGGTGCGCGACGGGATCAGCGCCGCCATTCCTCCCATCGCGAACGTCCCGCGAGCGTGGCAGGTGCGCACCAGCAGCTCGGTGTAGGACCGCATGAAGGGGACCGTCATCTTCACCTCGCCGCGGTCCGGCAGGACGAACTCGAGGCGGGTTCGAAAGCTCTTGATCGTCGAGAAGATGTAGTCCCAGCGGCCCGCGTTCAACCCGTAGGAATGGTCGCGGAGCTCGTACAGGAGCTCGTCCATCTGGAACGCTGCCGGCAGCGTCTCGATCAGCACCGTCGCGCGGATCGAACCCGGCGGCAGGCCGAGCTCCTGCTCGGAGAACGCGAATACGTCGTTCCACAGCCGGGCCTCCAGGTGGTGCTCGAGCTTCGGTAGGTACAGGTACATCGCCGACCCCTGTGCGGCGAGCCGGCGTGCGAGGTGAAAGCAGGCAAGCCCGAAGTCGAACAGCGATCCGGAGATCGCGGCGTCGCCGAACCGCAGGTGGCGCTCGTCCAGGTGCCATCCGCGGGGCCGCACCAACAGCCGCGCCGGCTCGGCCCCGAGCTCGTAGTGGCGTCCGTCGCTCGACTCGTAGCTGATCGTCCCGTCGACCGCGTCGATCAGATTGACGTGGCCTTCGACCTGATTGCTCCACGTCGGCGAGTTCGCGTCCTCGAAGTCGGCCATGAAGCCTTTCGCGCCGGAGTTCAGCGCATTGATCACGAGCTTGCGATCGGTCGGGCCGGTGATCTCGACCCGCCGGTCGATGTAGTCCCCGCGCGGCTCCGCCACCGTCCAGGAGCCGGCGCGGATCTCGGCGGTGTCCGCGAGGAAGTCGAGCGTTCCACCGGCCAGCAGCTCCGCGTGGCGGCGGGCGCGATCGCGCAGCAGCTGCTGTCGGCGATCCTCGAAGCGGTGGTGGAGCTCCTCGAGGAACTCGCGTGCCGGGAGCGTCAGCACCTCCTCCTCGGCGCGATCGCTCAGCGGAACTGCGGTGGGCGGCCCAGTTGTCATCGCCTGCGCCTAACCGGCCGGCGCCTGGTCGATCCGCACGAGATTGCCGGACGGGTCACGGACGGCGCCGTCTCGCGCGCCCCACGGCTGGTCGGTCGGCTCCTGGACGATCTCGGCGCCGGCGGCGTGGAGCCGCTCGAAGGCCGCGTCGAGGTCGTCGGTGTGGAAGTGGACGCCGTTGAGCGCGCCCTTGGCGACGAGCGCCGCGAGCGCGTCGCCGTCGGCGGGACTGCCGTTCAGGTAATTGGTCAGGATGATCGCGACGTCCGGTTGCGAGGCGGCGCCGACGGTGATCCAGCGGAAGTGTTCGCGGGCGACGTCGTCACGCACCTCGAGGCC
>Ga0123356_10002933_pt1 | contig 18057 bp, 19 predicted proteins | sample TergutEmb28metaG_2_FD_92546 | JGI IMG/M metagenome (GOLD analysis project Ga0123356, IMG submission 92546) | Embiratermes neotenicus P3 segment gut microbial communities from Petit-Saut dam, French Guiana - Emb289 P3 | ecosystem: Host-associated > Arthropoda: Insects > Digestive system > Gut ...
CTATTATTTCAAAATATCAGTTGTTGTATAATTGATTCTGGGATGGGGTTGATTTAATCAGTGAGTATCTCTTCCAACTGCCCAATAGCGTAAATCGGAATATCTATCAAGTTTTCGCTTCTGTTGTAATTTGAAAGAGAACAGCGCACCGCTGTTTGCGGTTTGTATTTTTCCATATACACGCCCAAACTTTTGGCTTTTGTATTCGCGCCGCTTTTGACTTCCAGCGGCAAAAAGTGTGAAAATGAACATTTATTGGCGGCTTAAAGTGTTGGCGAGTCTACTCCAAAAAGAACGCTAAAATCGAAGATACCGTATGATTCAAAACCGGATTATAGCGTTCATCCTCACAATAAATCTGACATAACTCAAGAATCGCTAAGAAATCTGTTCTGGTAAAACCGCCCTTTCCTTTGAGCTTTAAAACAAGCGGCTCCATGCTGTCGTAAAAAAACACCACCATTTCCCGCGCTTCTTCTATAGTTTCAGCTTCCTCAATAATAGCCTGCGCAAGAGTTAAAAGCGCCGCCGATTCCTGTTCACTGAAAGATGTATCAAGTTTTTCATTAGCGGCGGCGTCTGAAAACGTAATATCATAAAAGTTAAACGATTTCAACCGATTAATAACGTCATTATCGCGCAAAACATACCGGCCCGATTCTGTATCTTCACAGAAATGCTCCTCTATAATCGCGGCCGCTTCCTCAACAGCGTCTTTATATACGCAGACATTATATGTTTCGAGGCCATCCGCGCGATCCTTTTCGCCGCTCTCCTTCACAAAGTAAGGCACCTTGCTGTCACGCAACATCGCGTTAGCGGTAAGCACATCCGTTTTAGCAAAAACGAGATGAAGAGGCACAAAATCCTCACGCCCTACGCGAGAGCCGGGAGCGAGAACTTTTTCTATCTGCTCGGCTTGCGAAGGCTTAGACTCTTGCGCGGCTTCTAAATTGATACCGCGTTTAGCAATCTCCTCTTCAAGCACTTTCTGCGCCTCTTCGGTATAATCACCGCGGCGCTTTTTGTATTCGTCAACAAGCTGTTCGTCAGAATAATCAGCCAGCATCTCTCTTAAATTTTCCATTATAAATTACTCCTGAACCGCCCCGCTTTGCGGCTTTTTAAAAAACTCTATCGCTTCATTTACAAGTTCCATATCAACACGGGTATTTAAACACGGCCCGTGAGGGCGGTCGTTAATCACTCCGTAAACCGGCACCGGATGCACATCCTGAATTCCCAAAGTTAAATCGCGCTCACATGCAACGGCAATTACCCCCTGAGGACGAAACATCGCTACGCGTTTACGGGCAAGAGTCCCGCCGTTTACAACCTCTATTTTAAGCCCATGCTTTTCACTTGTCTCAATAAAATCGCCTACCGAACATTTCCCGCAGCGCATACAGTTTGAGAGGTCGTTTGTAATTTTTCTATTACATACATCAACCTGTAAACAGTGAGGCAGCAGCACTAAAATGCGGTTCCCCTTAATTCTTGCGGATTGCGCAATGGTCAACGCATTATTAACCTCTACAAAAGAGCCCATAAGAGCGCTCTTGTTGAAGCGCAGAAGCTTGGCGGAAAAAACCGCTATGGGAAAAAGCACCTTTACAGTTACCGACCGTTTACCGTGCGGATAAAGCAGGTCAACGCCGGTTAATGAGGTAACGGTAATTAAAATCAACCCGCCGCCAAGAATCGTAAAAAACACTGCAAGCATCGACAAAAACAAATAGTTAAAAGGCTGCCCGAGAGCATAGAGTCTTGGGTATACCAAGTACGCAGCCATTGCCCCGGCTGCCATCAACAATAACAGACTCGCCCAGCAAAACGCCAAGAATGGAAACTTCTTCCACGCACCGGACTTAGCGCTTTGCCTAACCTCATCTGCCGCCGAATTTGTAGAAACAGAAGCCGCGGAAGTAGTCACAGCAGATTCTCTACGCCCTTTATTTGAGGTACTTTTTCTTTTATAATGCGCTCTACGCCATTCTTAAGCGTCATTGCCGCCCCCGGACAACCTGCGCACGCACCGCGCAAACGCACCTGCACGATGTTATCTTCCGTAATGCCGACAAACTCAATATCTCCGCCGTGAGACTGCAGCCCTGGACGAATTTCATCTATCGCTTCTTCAACTTTTTCTCTCATGGTAACTGCTCCTCTTTCTATAACGATTTTTGATCAATTATTATTAAACACCGCGCCTGTACCGCCCTTAGACTGCACTACAGCCGTGAGGTCATCGGACGGTACAGGCGCAATATTTAATCGCGGGATGTATAACAAACATATCACAAAATAAATAGTTGCACGGCTCACCTGCAATAATAGTTTAGGAAGTATTCAGGAGAAGAGATTCGCAAGCGGACAGGCAAGCTGCGGCATACCAATATAAGCTAACCAGAAAAGTGAAATTAGAACATCTACGGCTTTGGTGAAAGCGTGGCTGAGGTCGTCGGTCACTTTATCACTGTTATAATACCCCTGAGATATCTGCTCTTTAATAGCGTCAAGGAACTTTATACGCTCCGGGGACAAACCCTTTGCGGCAAGCTTTGAAGCGTCCTGCCCGCCCTTCTTTGCAGAAGGCGGCGGAGTTCGGGGCGAAGATGATGGATTAACATTCAGCCCATCAGCCATTTTTCTGCTCCAATCCGTTGACAGTGCGAGCTGCCGCCAAATACGCTATTCAACGCAATCAGTCCGGCAAACTCAAGGGAAGTCCATTTCCCTCTACTCAAGTTATCGGCAGAATTGGGGAAAACTTTAGTTTTTTTCAGACGGTGGTGTGAATAAACAGAATCCCCGCAAAGCTGCGCCTTCACACCACACACAAGTCCGCCCTTATATTATATTTATTAATTGTTCCTGAATACGGTAAAACGGTACACCATTATAAACCACAATTAAAAAAGGAGTTTTATTCCTATGAAGAAGGTACTATTTGTGTCTGCCGCGGCAGCTGTGCTTTCACTCACACTTGCTTCCTGCGACAACGTAGAGGCGGGGAAAGCAAAAATTAATCTTGACGACCCTCAGCACGAGGTAAGCTACATGATAGGCCGCGATATCGGTAAGAGTTTGAAAGGCATAGACGCAGAACTTGACTTGCAGATAATATTCACTGCTATCCGCGAAACTATGGAAGATACCCCTTCCAAGCTTTCAGACAGCGCGCTTACCGCTATCGGCAGCCGTTTCAATCAGGAGCTCCGGGCAAAAGCTGAAGAGAAGCGTAAAAAGGAATTAGAAGTGAACAAAGCTAACGGAGAGATATTCCTTGCCGCGAACAAGCAGGTTCCAGGCGTTGTTGTAACTGAGAGCGGTCTTCAGTATCAGGTTATAACAGAGGGAACAGGCGCCGTACCAACAGCAAACGACAGAGTAAGAGTTCACTATCACGGCACTCTTCTTGACGGTACGGTGTTTGACAGCTCAGTAGACCGCGGCGAGCCGACTTCATTTGGAGTAGGCCAGGTAATAAGAGGGTGGACAGAGGCTCTGCAGCTTATGAAGGTCGGGTCAAAATACAAGCTGTTCATTCCATCTGACCTCGCTTACGGCGAAAGAGGCGCGCGCGCTCCCATCGGGCCGAACATGGTGCTCATTTTTGAAGTTGAACTGCTTGATATAGTTAATTAATTTGATGTAAAATGTAAAAAAGGCTGTCTCAGAACGGGACAGCCTTAATCTTTTGTATAGACAAGGCATGCCTTGTCTATGCTGTTGAATACAACGTCTTCTGCTAATCCGATTTTTTACTCATCAAAAAACAAAAAGTTATTGTAAGCGCCGCAACTGCGGTGACTACAGCGAAAATCACCCACTTGCGGTATTGTCCCGCTTCGCAATTAACATATTGAGGGATTCCTGTCTCCGGCGCTCTCACGAGCACAAGCTCAGGCTTTGAAGACTGTTTTTTTGAAGTTTGCTGACATTGTTCAACCATAGGCTGCCGAATCCTTTCAAGTATAGACATTTTCACACAATATTGTATCATACCGCCGCAATACTGTCAATCCTTTTATTGCTCCAAAAATTAAATATTGAACTGTGCCGTTTGGCGGCCTCACTGCTGTGGTGCAGCCGCCGGGCGGTACAGTTCAATATTTAATTGGTACATCAATATATCCTGCCTCTGAGATATTCCTTGTGATTTTTTTTAACCTTCTTCAATCCTTTTAATTCCTCTACGGTTTTAGCCATATCTCTGCCGCGGCTCTCATAAAGCTCATAAAAAAGGGAGAGGTCTTTGTTATAAGTCATACGGGAAGCGATATTCGCGTTATTGATGTTTGCGCCGCCAAGACCTTTATAGCGGGGAGTGCGGAAAAGTGAATCGTAACTCTGACCGATATCATTTTTAAAATCAGTGATTACGCGCTCTTTTTCGGCTAATTTGCGCTCTCTTGAGATATCGCTTTCGTAAACTGTTTTCAACTCATTGTAAAGAGACCTCATAAGCGAAATGTAAACTGAGTAATCTTCTTTTGACAAGACCGCGCTTTTGTACTGGTCGGAATCTTCTCCAAACTTCTTCTTTACAAATAAAAGCCCGCCCTCATCCCCCACAAACGTAGCCATCTCTTCACTTAACTGAGTCTGGCCTTTCATATAAACAGTTGCATGCAGCTGTTCATGTATGATAAGCGACGCCAAATCGTAGACGCTGTAGTCAATCATAAACGAGTAAACAGGATCACTGAAAAAACCAAGCGTACTAAAGGCGCTTGCTGCGCCGATGTGAACATCATACCCGCCCTTTTTATTGATTTTACCAGCTTCTTTCACAGCGTCTTTTTTGTCAAAAAAACCTTTATACGAAACACTGCCGACTATCGGAAACCACCATTTGTACATCTCAAAAGAGTCATCCCGCGACGCAATAACCACATCAACAATATAATCCCGTTCCAATTTCACATATTTTGTATAATTCTTATTACGTTTTAATCCGATGCTGTCCATAGCAAAGACGCGTATCTCCTGTACAAGAAGAAAAAAATCTCTCTGTTCATCATTAATATCACCTTTTCTGAGCATCTTATCAATGCTTTTGGCGCTCATCTGCTGTCCCATAAGAGCGGTTCCCTGCTTTGTCAGATAGCAGCCGTTGAAAAGAAAGAGAACTGTACAAATCAATGCCAAATTAAAAAAACGCATACATATTATCCCTTTGAATGAATATCAGTCATATACATAATAATATATTATATATTTATGATACCTATGGAACCAGCCCGCGCATACAATTATTTCAACCGAGCGCCTGAATTTGAGCTTGCGGCGTATATGCTCTTTGCTCCCGTGCTTGTGACGCTTTGGGTATTTTCTCTTTATTACTTTTACTTTAGCGGCGCAATATCGCTGCCGCTTATGAAATCAGCCGTTTATTTTACCGTTTTCCTTGTATTTATGGAGATTTTTTACAAAAACTGGCGCACTAACTCCCAATTTAAAGCTGTTATCATAGAAGAAGATAAGGTCACAAAAAAAAATGCAAAAGGCGTAAACGGCGCCCTTAATTTCTCAGATGTTAAAGAGATAAGCGTATTTAAAATTCCGTACATATTAAAGTATATCGTTTTGAAAACATCTCAGGACTCCATACGGCTCCCGCTCAACGTGCACGGCGGCCGCGATATGGTTGAGCGGATTTTTAATAATGTTAAAGCAAACGGAGAGCAGGCGGCGGCAAGCGGCGCTCTCAAAGAGAAGCTCTCAAGCGAAGCGAGACGGGCTAATACGGTACAAAATCTGCGCATAAAACAGATACCGGTTTTAATACGAATCATCGGCTCAACAGCGATTTTTAACTGCGGCGCTGCGCTTATTTTCTGGCAAAGCACAGTTCTCATGATTTTAATTTGGGGCTTTATAAGCATGTTTTTTCCGCTGGGCGCCTATTTTTTTGCGGAGAGAATCCATCTGAAAAACCTGCTTGAGAATTCTAACGGTAAATCTAAACCAAAAAAAGATTTTGCGGGGAATTATCTTCTTGCTGGATTCTGCGCGCTTATGGCTAATATGATCGTTGCTTTTTTTTGGTGATCAAAAGAATACCGTCAGGTACAACAAGCTCGCCGCCGATGCCCCAATCAGAGACCATCCGATAACCTGTGCGGCGCTGTGGCTGCGGCGCAGTTTGTCAAAATTATCCTGGCGCTCTTTCTCCGTGGCTTTGTCGTAATCGGGATTCTTCGGCCTGTAGTCGTTGTACTCCTGCGCGGCGCTGTTCATCCTGTATAGAGAATACGCTCCGCCGACGGCGGCCGCAGCTCCTATACCTCCCAGGGTCCAACCTAATGTACTGCGGGAGCCTTTCTCCAGCTTTACGGCGTCCGGCAGTGTTGGAGCGCCGTCCCTGCTAATTGTTGAATCCACCAACGATATTGCCGGGGCGGGCGGTTGATTGCCATCACCGCGAATTATCGGTTCTTCCGTTGATGCGGCGGCCCTGGCTGCCGCGCCGTGGGTGTAGGGCTGCATGTCGGGTACCGGCTGTATCTCCCCGGCAAGCGACAGATGCCACTGTCCGTTGCTGCCAAACGTGCACTCTCTGATTACTACGTTTTGCGCGTCGTATGCGGTTATGCCCGATACGGCGTTGGTGATGACGCTGTGCGCGAACTTTGCCGACCCTTTGATATCAATCCCGTTCCAGTCAAACGCGGCACCTGCGCCGGCGGTGTCGTTCACTGATGTGAAAACTATCGGTCTGCTCTTGGTGCCGATTGCCTGCAGGTGTCCGCCCGGCTTTACCTCTATCCCCGTGTAGCCCGCAAACAGCAGCTGCCGTCCCGGCGGGATTCGCAGCGTGTCCCCGGCGTTAACGACTATTGAGGCGGTTACGACCTGACGGTTGGCAGGCATTGCCGCGCAGACCGCAAGAATGACAAATGCAAACGAGAGTCTTATCTTCATTCCGCCGACTCCAAATGCTTAGCCGCTTCGTTGTGTTCCGTAGTGCCGGCGGCAAACGCGCCCAAAACGCTCCGCCAGGCCGCGAGATAATTCGCGCGCGGGATTTGATTCTGATAGTACAGCGCAGTATTACACTGAGCCGAACCGTAGAGGGACTGCCTGACTATCCCCTGCCGCGGCACCGACGAGGGCGTGCGCAGCGCCGTTTGGAAACTTGCGAGAGCCTCATGCGGCTTGTTTGCCATGAGAAGCTCCTTACCCTGCTGTATGAAGAAGAGCGCGTCCTTCTGCGGCGCAGAAACCTGTTCGGACGATGCCTGTGGAGCCGGTGTTTTTTTGACAGCCGCGGGAACGGTTTTCTGAGCCGGGGCCGCAGGTCTGGCGGCGGCTTTCTGCTTTGATTCGGATTTTATTTCCTGTTTCGTTTCCGGCTCCGGCTCATGGCTAAGCGCAGATTCAAAATCAAATTCCGGTTCGTCTTCGGATACTGTCTCCGGTTCGGGTGTTGATATCAACTCCGTTTCAGGTTGCGGATGGGAAACCGCCGTCTTTGGCTCCGGGGAGAAGCGGCCTAAAAGGCCGACAGCAAGCCCGGCTGCGATAAAAGCGCAGACCGCCGCTATAATGGCGGTTTTTGCCGTTTTTGTACTTTTACCGCCGCCGCGCCGCTTTACTTTCGCGGTTTCCGCCGAACCGTCCCCTGAAAAAAACGTCAGGATGGTCTCCACCGGGGCCTTGTGCGGGCATAGCGTATTGTAAAGCGCACGCACGTCCTCCAAGCACTCATAAGCGGTCTGATAACGCTTGTTTGGTTCGAGGTCCGCGCACTTTTTCACTATGGCGGCAGCCTTGGGGTGCGTCTCTAACGGTTTGCGCTCTCCCGCGGAGATGGCCGCGACAAGCGACATAAAATCCGCCTGCGGAAACGCCGGAGCGCCGCTTATGCACTCGTACAGCAAAAGTCCTATCTGGTAAACATCCGAACGAAAATCGCAGGAGCGGCCGCCGCACATTTCAGGAGCCATGTACGGAACCGTGCCGGGAAGAGTCCCCGTCATAGTGTGCATGGAGACTTCGACAGGCCGGGCGATTCCAAAATCCATGAGTTTAGGGGTACCGCCTGAAAATATGATGTTGGCCGGTTTGATGTCGCGGTGCATCACGCCGCTGTGCTGCTGCCCGTAAAGCGTATAGGTAGTATTGTGCGCATAATGCAGAGCGTCAAGAACGCCTATGGCCACCGCAAGAGCGACAGGCAGAGGCATCTCCCCGCGCTGCCGCAGCACTGCTTCTAATGTAAAACCGTTAACAAATTCCATCTCTATGTACGGAAGCCCCGAAGCGGTCTCGCCGTAGTTGTAGACATGAACAATGTTGAGATGGGTAAGCTTTGACGTAAGCCGCGCCTCGGTATTGAAACGCTCCCGTGTACACGGTTCTGCGTCGGGCAGCATAACCTTTACCGCCCGGTGCAGCTCCAAAGCTTCAACCCACGTCTTGTAAACGCAGGCGGTGCCGCCGGCGTTTATACGGCTCAAGACGAAACCGGAGCCTACCTTCTCGCCTTCGCGGGGGAGCAGTAAGGTTTGTTCGTTCATTTGGGGAGCGTCCCCTGAATACAACGAATTGATGCGGCAAAATTCCCCGTGGAATTATCAGCCATTTTTATATCGTCATGCAATCTTTCATCTTCCGAATACATAACCCATAAAGCCCCGCTGTCGTCATCTTTCGAAAAATCTGCGGACCACCATTGGCCGTACTCAGAGAGTCCAACAAATGGGGGGTCATGGGAAAAGACGACATCGTATACGCCGCCCGGCAGCGCTCCGAAACCATACCGGTCAATCCCGTTCCAGGACGACGATGATTTTAAATGATGCCCGGCATTATCAGAACCACCAGCTGCAGCAGACAAATTAGACCACTCGTTATTATCGGGCAAACGCCACCCAGCCGGACAAGCCTCCTGCGCAGCCGCCCAGTCGTACAACCTGCCGTATGGTTCGCAGAGGTAAGGGTTATAATCATAACAGAAATTTTGGCCATCATCGTAGTCTCCCAGCGCGTAATTGAGGTTCCTCGCCATCCACGTCAAGTCGCCTATTTTTACTATATAATATTTCTGTTGGTCTCTTTGGTCTATAAAAAACCGTTTGAAATTGGCGGTAAGAGTTGTATCCCTTGTCATAGTGACCGTTATCTCGGTATTATTGGACGTTGACGCCCCCGACCAGCCCGTAAACTCATAGCCCTCATTTGCCTCAAGCGTTACGGTAACCTCTGTACTAAACAAATATCTTCTCTGCTCATTATTAGGACTAAGATAGAAGGTACCGCCGCCCTCAGGATTCATCTTGACCGTAAGCGTGTAAGAGAGCATAGTCCATTTCGCAGATAACGATATATTCTTAGTAATTATTGTTGACAAATCATACTGATTGGAATCCTCATCAAACCATCCGTCGAAGCGATGGCCGGCTTTAGTCGGATTCGCCGGATACAGTGACCCAAGCGTGGCGCCGCTGTCAACGATAACGGGAAATATCGTCTGCGGAATCCCGCCGTTTGTAAAAAATGCGACGGCAAACGGCGTCACCGCAGGTGGGGTATCGTCATCGCTGTCCCATTCCGCGATAAGCAGCACATTCTTGACAATTGCCGATAACGCGGTATATTGCTCATCATCTACATCGAACCATCCGATAAAGATACTGCCGTCTTTAGACGGGTTATCAGGAAATTTTGCCCCAAGCGCGGCGCCGCTGTCAACGGTAACGGTAGATATCGTCTGCGGAATCCCGCCGTTTGTGAAAAAGGCAACGTCAAACGGCTTTACCGTGGGTGGGGTATCGTCGCCGCTGTCCCACTTCGCAATCAGCAGCACATCCTTAACAATTGCTGATAACGCGGTATATTGCTCATCATCTTCGTCAAACCATCCGATAAAGATACTGCCGTCTTTAGATGGGTTATCAGGAAATTTTGCCCCAAGCGCGGCGCCGCTGTCGGCCATTTCGCTTGGAATCGATGATGGAACCCCGCCGTTTGTGGAAAATTCGACGGTAAACTGCGTCAATGCCGGATGCTCGTAACCGGGCCCCTTAGGGTCAAACGGGTTATCAAGGCCGATGCAGAAGAACAGCGTCAATAGGGGAATGAGGGCGGTAATAGCGCCGTAACGCTTCATTTTTCAATCCCTTAGCCGACTTTGAATCCGCCTGTCCAGGACTCGGCATAATTCTGGACAGACCTGTCATAATAATATAATATAGGCTATGCCGTGCCGAAAATGCAATAAAGGCTTTTGCTCTGGAGTTCTTAATTTAAAGCTGTCAATATGAACTCCGTCACCAATTTCCCAATTTGTCCCGAATTTAGTGATTTCACATATATCTTTGATATATATTTAGAGGCTATGAATATTCCTGAACATATCGGTATCATTATGGACGGAAACGGCCGTTGGGCGCGGGAGCGGGGGCAGCTTCGCACCGCAGGACACAGGGCCGGGACCGACGCCACGCGTGAAATTGTGCGTTCCTGCGGTGAGCTTGGAGTTTCGTATCTGACAATTTACGTTTTCTCCGCAGAAAACTGGGGCAGGCCGCGCATAGAGGTCTCCATGCTTATGGACCTTCTTGTGGAGATGACCCGCAGAGAGATAAAAAGCCTCAACGAAAACAATGTGCGGCTTATGGCCATTGGAGACCTTGAACGGCTTCCCACAAAAACCAGAGCCGAACTTAAAAAGGGAATTGAAGAGACAAGCGGCAATACCGGCCTCACTCTCATACTCGCCATAAGCTACGGCGGCAGAATGGAAATTGTAAACGCCGCAAAAGCCTTTGCTCAGGATGTTCTTGATAACCCTAAGTTAATCGGCAAACTTGATGAAAAAACTTTTGGCAATTACCTCTATACAAAAAACATTCCCGACCCGGAACTTATCATACGCACAGGGGGCGACTACCGCATCAGTAACTTTTTGCTGTGGCAAGCCGCCTACTCTGAGCTTTACATAACCGACACATTATGGCCCGATTTCAATAAGGACGCCCTGATTTGCGCAATAGAAGATTATAACAGGCGGGACAGGCGGTTCGGAAAGGTCAAGGAATGATTAATACAGCCAACCTCAAAAAACGATTGGTATTTGTCGCGTTTGCAGTTCCGCTGGCGCTTATTTTTATCAACTCAACATTTTCATTCTCAGCGCCGCTTTCAAAACTTTTGGGACATACCCCAGGGCCTGACCTCGCGCCGATATATCCGGGACAGGTTATAGCTTTTTTACTTGCCATGCTTGGGGCTTATGAATACCGCAAGATGCTCAGCATTATATTTCCTGTCAACGCTTTCTGGATAGGATACGTGTGGATTACCACTATGGGGCTCGCGTATCTTTTTAACTACGCTGTTCCTGGGACTTTGTCAATTTACGTACTTCTAATACTTGTGGCGTTTGAGGCTTTTTTCTGCGGCAAGACAAACCCGCAGGCGCGCTGGAAAAGAGCTTGCCTCTTCTTTAGCGGAATAGTTTTTTTAAACATCGCGTCCATAAGCATGATGAGTCTGTTCCGCGACCCTTTCATGCAGCTGTTCGCCCCTTCTACCATTCCGTTTATGCACTTTATCGCAATAGTGGTTGTTATCACCGCGGTTTTCATGTGCGACAGCGCCGCTTATTTTGTAGGCTCCGCATGGGGCAAACGCCGTTTGTCCGCTTCAATCAGCCCCAATAAAACAATAGAGGGCAGCGTTGCCGGGCTTGCGGCGTCAATTTTAATTGTGTCAATCTCATGGATATTTATAAGAGACCCGAAATACCCGGTATTTATCGGCCCGATAATGGGCGTTTTAATAGGCGTTACTGCACAGGCGGGAGACCTTCTTGTATCACTCATAAAGCGTTACTTTAAAGTAAAAGACGCAGGGAGCATGATTCACGGACACGGCGGAGTGCTTGACAGATTCGACAGCCTCTTTTTTGCGGCGCCTGTGCTCTATCTTTTAGCCTGGGTGCTTACGCGGTGAGTACTAAAAAAATTTTAATTCTCGGTTCGACCGGTTCAATCGGAACAAGCGCGTGTAATTGCGTTCGCCGCTTCAGGGACAATTTCACTATAACAGGACTTGGAGCAGGCTCCAATGTTGATTTGCTCGCCCAGCAGATTAAAGAGTTTTCGCCAAAACATGTATATATTGCCGATTCACAGAAAGCGTCTGTTCTCAAAGAGCAATTCGGTTCTGAAATTGCCGTTTACAAAGGCAAGGAAGAGCTTGAAAGAATCGCTATAGAGGCGGATTACGATATTTTACTTAACGCTCTTGTGGGAGCGGTAGGTTTCAGGCCGACAGTTATTGCTTTAAAGCGCGGAAAAAAAGTTGCGCTTGCTAATAAGGAGAGTCTTGTAATCGGCGGCGATTACATAAGAACACTTATTGAAGATGATAAAACTCGGCTGATGCCGGTTGACAGTGAGCATAGCGCGATATTGCAGTGTCTTGGGTCGTGTGACGCAAACGATTCGGTTGAATCACTAATACTCACAGCGTCGGGCGGCCCTTTCCGCAATTTACCGAAGGAAGAGTTCAGCAAAATCACAGTAGCGCAGGCGCTTAATCATCCAACATGGGCTATGGGAAAAAAAATTACAATCGACTCCTCAACACTCATGAACAAAGGGTTTGAGATAATAGAGGCGCATCATCTCTTTTCACTCCCCTACTCCAGGCTTCGCGTCTGTATTCACCCTCAGTCAATCATACACTCTTTAGTAGAATTTTATGACGGCAGCCAGATAGCGCAGTTAGGTCTTCCAGATATGGAGCTTCCCATTCAGTATGCGCTTACATGGCCGAAGCGTCTGCCAATAGGCGGCAAGAGGCTGAGTCTGCCTGATATTGGCAAAATGGAGTTCTTTGAACCTGACTTTAACCGTTTCCCATGTTTGAAGCTATGTATTGAAGCGGGTGAAACCGGCGGAACAGCCCCAGCGGTTGTCAACGCGGCAAATGAAGTTGCCGTTGATCTGTTTTTGCATGAAAAAATAGAATTTACAGGAATATCTGAAATAGTGGCACAGGCATTGCGTAATCATAAACCGCTGAAAGCAGACTCCGTTGAGGTGATAGAGCAGGCGGACAGAGAGACGCGGTTAGAAATCGCGGCGCGGTATAAATAATTTATTGAAAACTAAAAAGAGGTAAACAAGTGAGTTCATCAGGCCCATTATTCTTCCCAATAGCTATCGCAGCCGGCGTTTTAGTCCTAAGCATTCTGGTATTTGTACATGAGCTGGGACACTTTATTGCCGCTAAAGCCTGCAAGTTTAAAGTGCTTGCTTTTGCAATCGGATTTGGCCGCCCGATTTTTAAATATAAGCATGGAGATACCGAGTACCGAATCAACTCCATCCCCTTTGGCGGATATGTGGCGATGGAAGGCAATGCTCAGGAAGAAGAGAGCGGGAGCGGCGCAGATGCAAATGCAAAAGAGGCTCAAAGTTCAGCCCCAAAATCCAAAGAAGATATCATCGGCGCAGGTGATAATTCAAAACCTATATGGCAGCGGGCGGTTGTCGCTTTGGCCGGCCCTGTCGCGAACTTTATTTTCGCGCTCTTAACGCTGTGGGTTGCTTTTGTTTATGGGGTAGACCGTCCGGCGTATATGGACAGCACAAAAATCGGCATTGTCATTAATAAATCCGCAGGACAGGAAGCAGGGTTTTTAGCAGGCGACAGCATACTGTCAATAAATGGAGAAAAGGTAAGCACCTGGGAGCAGGTACAAACCATGATGGCTCAGCAGCTTGTGAGTTACGATATAACAGTAGCGCGCGGCAATGAGATTATTGAAAAAAATATACAAATAGAAAAAAGCGGCGCACGGATGCCAAAAGACCCTACAGGCGGTCTTATCCCCGCACGCTTCCCCCCTGTAATCGGCAGGGTGGCACAGGGCGGCGCAGCGTATAACGTGCTTGAAGCAGGAGACAGCATAATCTCAATAAACGGCGTTCATATATTCTCCTTTGACCAGTTCGCATTCATAATGATGGAGTACAAACCGGAAAACGGCCCCGTCAAAATCGCAATAAAACGCAGCGGCGAACCGATGGATTTAGAACTCACGCCTCTGTTTGACTCAACCAGAAACAGGTACCTTTTGGGCATTGAACCTGCGCCGGAGCCGACAAAATTTGTAAGTTACGGCCCCATAGCCGCTCTAACCCCTACAATGGCAAAGTCATGGGAATATACTACTATGATTTTTGACGTGCTTGGCAAACTTTTTACCGGCAAAGTAAGCGCAAACCAGCTCGCAGGCCCTCTGAATATTATTCCAATATCGGGTATGATGGCGTTTCAGGGTTTTTCAAGCATACTTAACTTTATGGCATTAATAGGCATTAACCTTGCGGTTCTTAACCTTATGCCGCTTGTAATAACCGACGGCGGGCTTTTAATGTTTCTGGGAATTGAAGCGGTACGCAGGAAACCGCTTTCTGTGAAAGTTCAGGTGCTAATCAATAAAATATTTTTGATGCTTTTTCTGGCTCTGTTTCTGTTCGTTTCTTATAATGACATTCTTAGGCTTCCTGATTTCTTAAGGTTAAGATAAAATCAAAGCAAAAAATTCAGGAAATGTTCGGTGTCAATTACTGATTGACAACCGCTTGCTGCTGCCGTGATTGCCTGACGATACTTCGTATCCTGAACATCTCCTGCGGCGAATACTCCATCAATGGATGCCGCCGTAGAATTGGGTTTTGTAATGATGTAGCCTTGCGAATCTAATTCGAGCTGGTTTTTTAAAAATGCTGTGTTTGGCTGATGGCCTATGGCTTCAAACGCTCCCGCTGCTGTGATTTCAGAAAACTCACCTGTTACCGTATCCCGCAAACGTAAAGATGACAGCGATTTATCGCCAATAAATTCCTCGACCGTTTTATTCCACAGGATTTCTACTTTGGGATGATTGAGAACACGCTCCCGCATAATTTTACTTGCTCTGAGTTCATCTCTGCGGTGAATCAAATATACTTTTGACGCGAATTGAGTAAGATGCAGAGCTTCCTCTACTGCGGTATCTCCGCCGCCGATTACGGCAAGAGGTTTATCTCTAAATGCCGGCAGCGCGCCGTCACAAACCGCGCATGCGGAAATACCCCTGCCCCATAATCTTTTTTCACTGTCAAGAGGAAGCCTCCTGGCGAGCGCGCCTGTCGCGATTATCAATGCGTCTGCCGTATATGTCTCTTCACTTGAGGAGATTACGGTAAACGGGCGGCTGTCAAGTTTTACGGAGATAACATCTTCCATTATTAAACGCGCGCCAAGGTTAACCGCCTGTTCGCGCATATTTGACATAAGAGACGGCCCCATAATACCTTCGGGAAAGCCGGGGAAATTCTCAACCAGGCTTGTTATCATAAGCTGTCCGCCGGGAATTCCGCCATCCTGAAATCCTTCAAAAAGCAGCGGCTTCATATTAGCGCGCGAAGCGTAAATTGCAGCTGTAAGCCCCGCAGGGCCTGAACCGATTATTATTACTTTTTCTGACATGACGCAGCCTCCGCTTCCTCATTACGCTTACACTTTATAGCAGCGCTGACAAGCCTCTCCATTGCGGTAATTATGCTAAGCAGAGATATTATACCAATAATCCAAAGCATTGCCACAGGGCCAAACACAAGACCTGTACCAAAGAGGAAAAGCCGTTCCGGGCGCTGCATAAATCCTCTTGAGCATTTTACCCCGACACCGTCACAGCACGCCTTTACATAACTTACCATCACAGACCCCGCTATAGTCGCATAGCACAAATACACTCCCCATGTACGCAATTCAGGATCATTCATATAAAAAACAAGAAGACCCGCCAAAAAAAGAATCTCCGTTATTCTGTCGCAGCTTGAGTCAAGAATAGAGCCGAACACGCTCTTCTTCCCGTACTCGCGCGCAAGCTGCCCGTCAATCCCATCCATAAACGAGCCGAACACCAAAAGGGCAAAAGCCCAGAGCCAGTAATCAAGACCAATAGCCGTGAGAAATCCTGAGCCCGCAAAAAGTATAACTCCAAAAATAGTTATATGATTGGGATGAACGCCCAAGCGGGCAAAAAACTTCATCGCCGGCCTCAAAAACGCATTAAATCCGGGTTTTAACCTGTCAAACATTTTTAACTGTGATCCTTGGTTCGCCGGGCTGAATTGCTCACGGCAGTATATATTGAAGACACGATTAAATGCTGCGCCGTACTGCCCTCAGACTGCATTACAGCCGTGAGGTCATCGGACGGTACGGCGCAGCATTTAACCCGTGTGACCTATAATATACATTATAGATAGGCTGGTAATTGTCAGTTTTCGACTAACAATTAAAGTTCTGCCCAAAACCCTAAAAAAATCTGTATCAAAAAAATTTTGACTCTTATTTTGGCAATACCTATATTCAGTAGCTGTCGGAAATCCTGAAATCTAATTCAGGGTAATGACGGGTTATATCGAAAACTATTAATACGGAGAAGATATATGTCTAAAACATGTGAACTTTGCGGCAAGCATCCGCAGTCAGGAAACACCGTTTCACACGCCCACAATGTGAGCAAAAGAATTTTTTACCCGAACCTGCGCACAATCAAAGCTGTGGTAAACGGAACATCAAAGAGAATTAAAATCTGCATGAAATGCCTCAAGGCGTCTGCGAAGTCTTAATAAACTTTCTGACTCTTTCCTGTGTTTTTAGCGTACCGAGCCGCAGGTGGCAACGTACGCCAGCCCTGTGTTTTTAACAGATATCACAGGGTAATGGGAGACTCCCAATAAGCGTTCAAGTTTGACCACTTTAAATCGCAAGCATATCTACAAAATCGAACAAGCCCGCTCGCTTAACGCTCTCACTTTTTGCGCGCTTTTATGAAGCCACTCATGCTCTTTACCGTTCAACTTAAGCTCCACAACTTTCTCAACTCCGCTTCGTCCCATAATTACAGGCATCCCAAGAAAAAAACCTTGCAGACCATATTCACCCTGCGCGTAAACACTTGCGCAGAAACTGCCCTTGCGGTCAAAAAGAACCGCGCTCACCATATCCGCCACACACGCTCCGGCGGCAAAATAGCCGCTTGTTCCCATAAGAGATACTATCTGCCCCCCGCTGTGGCGCGTCTCATGAATAATACGGCGCAATTGAGAACTTCTTATCAGTAAACTAAGCGGAATCCCGCCTACGGAACAGTGGCTGAGTACGGGCACCATCGATTCGCCGTGTCCGCCCATAATCACCGCCCCTATCTCTCTTACACTGCACCCTACCTGAGCGGCTACAAGCGAGCGAAACCGCGCTCCGTCTAAATGCCCCGACATTCCAATGACCCTGTATGCAGGAAATCCTGTATGTAAAAAAAGCTGATGCGCCATTATGTCAAGCGGATTAGTCACAACAATCACAACAGAACCGGGGGCGTATCTTTTTATATTCAACGACACATTGCGAATAGTTCTCACATTAGCCTCAAGAAGATCATCTCTGCTCATACCGGGACTTCTCGGACGGCCCGCGGTTACAATACAGATATTAGCCCCCTCAATAGCCTGCCAGTCGCTTGTACCAACAATCTGCAAATCACGTCTCTGCGCGCAGGCGGCTTGAGAAATATCCGCAGCCTTTGCTTTTGCGATACTCTCCCGGCAAGACTCCTCCAGCATCACAAGCGAGACCCCCTCTATGGACGCAAGCGCGCTTGCCGCAGCCCCCCCAACATTGCCGCACCCAATGACAGCTACTTTAGCCTGCATCCCGCCACCGCCCTCATTTTTTCATATTTGGAAAATATTCAAAGTGATAAGTTCTTAAACCTGATTAAATAAACTTGGCCTCAAAATCTATACCAAAAAAATCAGCGATTTTTCACTTTTCCCCCGATTGCTTTCAATATTTGCATTATATTGTAGAGGAGTGTATATTGATTCACCGTAAATATCAGCTCATCATTTTAACAGAAACGGCCCTTTAACGTGAAAAAAAGTTACAATATTCTTATAGTTGCCTCAGAGATGTCACCCTACGCGAAAGTCGGCGGGCTTGGGGATGTGAGCGCGTCGCTGTCGGCGGCTTTAA
>Ga0123356_10002934_pt1 | contig 18054 bp, 14 predicted proteins | sample TergutEmb28metaG_2_FD_92546 | JGI IMG/M metagenome (GOLD analysis project Ga0123356, IMG submission 92546) | Embiratermes neotenicus P3 segment gut microbial communities from Petit-Saut dam, French Guiana - Emb289 P3 | ecosystem: Host-associated > Arthropoda: Insects > Digestive system > Gut ...
ACTTTTATGGTATAATTGTGAAGACGGAAGTGTGTCCGAGTGGCTGAAGGAGCACGCTTGGAAAGCGTGTGTGCTCGCAAGGGTACCGAGGGTTCGAATCCCTCCGCTTCCGCCATTTTTGTTTCAAAATGCGGACGGAGCATCCCGAGCAGTCCGCCATTTTTTTGTGAATAATCTGTTACAATATAAGTACTAGCAACAGGAGACGAACGATGAAAATGAAGCACGCCTTCGATGATATTATCGAAAAAGACGAAGAAATTGTTGAGGTCTTTAAACCGCAAAAGACCCGCTTCTGGTGGGGAATAGTATCCAGCTCTCTCATGATCGTAGTGGCTGTCCTGCTCTGGTCCTTAATTGTCGTCGCCGGAATACTAGTCGACTATCCAGAAGCCGCCCCAATCGTAGCGCTAGGCTTTCTTGCCGTCATTACCTTTGTCTTACTATTGGTCGCGATTTTTGGGAAAACCGCATACAACAATAGGTTCTATGCATACTCAAACAAACGAATCCTAATCCGCAGTGGCATTATCGGCATCGACTACCGCACCTTAGAGTTCCAAGCATTGACCGCAACTATCGTCAGGGTATCCTTCCTCGACAGAGTGCTTAGAACCAACACCGGCACACTCATGTTTGGCAGCCCTAGCTCGCCAGTAGGCATGGCACCGGCAAATAACAACGTCGCCGCCAACTCATACAGTTTCAGAAATATCGAGGACCCCTACAACACTCTTAGAGAAATCAAAGAGTACATGGACTCCAAAAAGTAACTCTGCATATGATACACTTATGGTAATTAACTGTGGAGCGTATCATGAAAAAAGTCAAAGACCAAAAAGCAGCCAAGCGCGCAAAAATCCATCTAATTCTAATGTCACTCTTTCTATTATCGACTCTCATCTGGGCCGGTGCCCGCATCGTTGCTGCAGTTCAATTTGAACTAGGGTGCGCTTCATTCATGAAACGTGCCGCTGGTGCCAATACTGTCGAACTCGCCAAGGAAGAACTCGGCAAGGCTCTGACTTTCGCTCGCGAAAACAACCTCACTGAGGGCACCGTCTCAATTTTCCTCCAGAACCCGTCCAACGACATGGGATTCTGGTATCGCAACATGACTGCTGCCCACGACGAACTAGTCAACATGCCTGAAGACGCCTCTCAGCTCGAGCGTACCAACGTCCTGATGAAGCTTCGTGAAAGCCTAACCGACAACACTGACGGCAGCTCAAGCGTCATCGTCCCAAGCGGCATCTCCATCTACCCGAACAACGTCGCCTACTTCTGGTGGAGCACAATCTCAATTGTCGGTGTCACCGTATTCTTTTTCCTATGGGCGGTTGCCTACGAAAAAGCCTCAGGCAAGAAAATCCTCACTACCAACACTCTAGTAATTCAATCCAAATAGTTATTGCACCGACGACAGACCAGCTTCGTCTATCTCCAATTCTCTAATTCTTGCTGTCGTTGAAATCAAAATAATTGGTATTAGCACCAGGGAACAAATCGCCGCGAATATCGGCAACCATGTCACGCCTGTCGTTACTACCATCGCAAGCAGCAACGCCATCGACAGCACGCGGCCTGAGCACAGGAAAACCTCCGCAATCGACTCAACTTCCAGCCGGTACGTGTCGTCCAACACATTACGCCGGATAGAACCTTGGTAACGATTAGTCAAGAACACGTTAAATAAACTTTCCAGCACCGCCACCGAAAATATGAAGAATACCGCCGTCACAAACACGTTCTCTGACATAAATACCAGCAGCATCGGCAGCACAAACGCCGGTATTGAAGAAATCGCAAGATACCACCTAGCCCCATACTTAGTATCAACTCTGCGAAATGTCAAAATCAATGCGATTGCAAGCGCCGCTCCTATAGAAGTATAAATTCCTAAGTCTATATCAGAGCTAGTCAAGTTATAGACCAGCAGTGTCGGGATAATCAAATACGCCGCTCCAGACACCATAAACCCGCGCAGAAACTGAATCACAAAAATCTTCTGCAGATGGCTATTCCGAAAAACATGTTTCAGCACCGGACGAATTCTGTGTCGTTGAAACTTGATCTTCCTTCTTGGTCGAAACAGCAACGATACAAACAACTGAATAATTGAAATTGCTAGAATCACGGTCGCAGTCATTGTGAAGCCGGTATCCGAAATTAGAAGTCCCAGTGCAATCGGCGACACAATCTTCACCACCTCTATTGTAATCTGCTTCATGCTTTGGAATCGTAGACGCCGTTCATTCCGCACCTCGACAATCGAGAAATATGAATTCGGCCGCCAATACAGAGTCGACTCGATACTTGTAATTAACGCCAGTATCAACGGGAAGGCATCCAACTCACTCCACAAAATAATCGCGCCGATCTGAACCACCGACAACAATGCGCCCAATCTCCAAGATGCCAGTGTAAATTTCTTCAGGAAAGGCAACAATACTACAGAAAAGAGTCCCATAAATATAAAAGCTAGTAAGCGATATGAAATATACGCATCCGGCGAGTCCGACACCGACATTCGAATCATATATGTCATCAAGAACGTCGTGACGAAGACCGCCTTCGAGTGCAAAAGGCCGTCCATCGCAATCAGGATATTTTCATTCGTGTGTAAAGACTTAAACCGCTGCAAAGGCGGGAGCTTGGATGCCATATTTCTATTCTAGTCTATTCGCTTATGCTTGCCAAACATTACGACATGTAATATATAATAGTGTTCATGCGCAATCTAGTTATAGTCGAGTCACCAGCCAAAGCCAAAACCATCGAGAAATATCTCGGGAAGGATTTTACCGTTCTTTCGTCCGTTGGACACATCCGCAAGGATACCAACGTCGACCCGCAGAAGGACTTTAAAATCACTTTTGAGATTGATCCAGGACACATCAAAATCGTTTCAGACCTCAAGAAAGCTGCCAAGTCTGCCGACAAAGTTTGGCTTGCAACCGATGAAGACCGAGAGGGGGAAGCTATCTCATGGCATCTCGCCGAGGTACTTGGTCTGCCCAAAACTACACCGCGCATCACTTTCCATGAAATCACCAAATCTGCACTCGAAGAAGCTATTCAGAAACCTGGCCGCATCGATATGAAGATGGTTGAGAGCCAACAGGCCCGTCAGTCGCTAGACATGCTCGTGGGTTATGATTTGTCCGGCGTTGTCCGTCGCAAAGTCCCTGGTGCTATCTCCGCTGGACGCGTCCAGTCGCCAGCTCTCCGCCTCATCGTTGAACGCGAACGAGAAATCGCGGCTTTCTCCAGCCAATCAGAGTTCAAAGTCTCGGGCAAATTCTTCGCTCATAGCGAGGAGTTCAACGCCGCACTCGATCACAGTTTCAGCTCCGAAGCCCACGCCGAAAATTTCTTGAAATCCCTTAGGGGCGCGGAATATTCGGTATCAGATGTCGAGACAAATCCAGCTACCAAGAACTCGCCAGCACCATTCACTACCGCCTCGCTCCAAATCGAAGCTAACCAGAAACTTGGTTTTACCACACGCACCACCATGTCTGCAGCTCAAGGTCTCTACCAGAGCGGCCACATCACCTACCATCGCACCGATTCACTAAACTTGTCGGGTCAAGCGCTCAGTTCCATCGGCAAATTTGTCAAAAAAGAATACGGTGAAAAATACCACCAAGTTCGCAATTTCCGCACCAAGGATTCAAATGCCCAAGAGGCCCACGAAGCAATTCGCCCCTCACATATCGAAAGTTCTAAGGCAGGCAAAACTATCTACGAGCAAAAACTCTACAACCTTATCCGCTCCCGCACCCTAGCGACACAGATGACTCCGGCCAAACTCGAGAAAACTGTTGTAAGAATTACAACACCAAACACTAAACATATTTTTGAGGCCAAGGGCGAAGTCATCTTATTCGACGGCTTTCTCAAGGTCTATGGCTCCTCCAAGGAAACCAACCTGCCGCCGTTAACTGCCGATGAATCAGTCAAGAACAGGGAAGTGATCGCCAAGCAGTCTTTCAAGAACCCGCCAGCTCGCTACACTGAAGGCTCATTAGTCAAGAAGCTCGAAGAGCTCGGCATCGGTCGTCCTTCTACCTATGCGTCGATTCTCACAGCTATCCAAACGCGTGGCTATGTCATCAAAGGCGACTCCGAAGGAGTAGACAGGGAATTCATTATTCTCACCCTCAGATCTGACATCAAACGCACCGTCGATACTGAAAAAACCGGCGCAAACAAGGGTAAGCTCGTGCCAACACCGGTCGGAGAACTCATCTCGGACTTCCTCGTGCAGAACTTCTCAGACATCATGGATTATGATTTCACCGCCGACCTCGAAGAACAACTGGATCGCATAGCTGACGCCGACCTCACTCGTGTTAAACTCCTTTCGGACTTCTACGGGCCATTCAATAAAACCGTCAAGAAAGCTGGCGACGTCGAACGCTTCAACGGCGCAATCGAGCTCGGCAAAGACCCTGAGACCAAGAAGCCTATTTATTCCAAGGTTGGTCGCAACGGCGGCTTTCTCCAGCTCGGTGATAGCAAGAAAGAATCTGGCGAAGACCCGCGCTTTGCTCCGCTGCCAAACGGCAAAGATACCCGCACCGTCACCCTAGAAGAAGCTATCGAGCAATTCAAGCTACCCCAACTCCCGCGTTCGCTCGGGACAGCCAAAGACGGTGTCGAGCTCATCGCCGCCAATGGTCCATTTGGGCCATATCTCAAGGCTGGCAACTACAATGTACCGCTAGGCAAACGTGATCCGTATACTATCACTCTACCTACTGCGGTCAAACTATATGAGGAGAAGCTTGCCTCTATTATCGCCGACTGGGGTGATATCAAGATTCTCATCGGCCGTTACGGCCCCTATGTCAAAGGACCGGGACGGTTCAATAATGCCAAGATACCCGAAGGGACCGACCCCAAGGAGCTCACTGAAGCTGACGCCAAGAAGATTCTCGAAGAAAAGCCAGCTCGCGGCAGTGCTAAGAAGTCTACCAAAAAAACAGCCACCAAAAAGCCACGTAAGACCACAAAAACCAGAAAAGCTCGAGCTCGATAAACTTTATTCTTGCGTTCTGCAAATATGTGCTATAATTGTGCCATACGATTCAACATTATGGTGTTTCTCGCAGTTTCGTCAAGTACATTTTTATGATATAAAAAGTATTGACATTGTGTGTAATGTATGTTATTCTTAAATCTAAGGGCATATCATTAGATACATAAAATCACTAATAATTAACTGGAGAAATACGTGAAATGAATGCATCTGCAGACATTATTAATCAAGCTGTAACCGGATCTCTTGGGGTTATTGACCAAGAACGGGAAAAAGAGATAATTTCACGTCGTTTTGGACTAAACGGCAACAAAGAAACACTGGAACAAATTGGCGAGATGCTCGGCATTACTCGCGAGCGCGTACGTCAACTTGAAAAGGCCATCCTAGTCCGTCTATCTCTAGCTGCCAGCGCTGGCAAAATCCCTGAGCTCATCGTCGTCGAGAAGCTCATTAAGCGCAATCTCACCGAAATGGGCCGCGCTGCCAAGATTTCAGATCTAGCAGACAAAGTCTACGAGCGCGCATCCACCGCCGCCGAGCGCGCCAACCTTATCTTTCTCGGCACAATTTCTCCAGCTCTTACATTAATCGAAGAAAACGATAAATATCATTACGGTCTCGCAATCGCTGATTACGGCGACACCAAGGCTGTTACTTCAGCAATCGACCAAGTCGTCGCCATCATCAAGGAAAACAAATCCCCAATGACCGTTGACGAGCTCGACCACAAACTTGACTACGAACACCCAAGCTATATCACTGCCATCGCCAGTCTTAGCAAACTCCTCTCATCTCTGGGCAAGCTCTGGGGTCTCAGCAAATGGCCAACCGTTAACCCTAAGAATATTCGCGACAAAATCTTCGTCATCCTCGACGAGCATAAATCCCCTATGCACTTTAGTGAGATTAGCAAAGCTATCTCCTCATCCGATTTCCGCCGCAAAAATGTTACCACTCAAGCAATTCACAACGAACTTATCAAAGACCCACGCTTTATCCTAGTTGGTCGTGGCATCTATGCACTCGACAGCTGGGGCTACAGCAAGGGCACTGTGTCTGATGTAATTAAGCAAATTCTGGTCCAAGCCGGCGAGCCGCTCTCCCGTGACGAAATCGTCAAACGAGTCCTTAAAGTCCGCCAAGTCAAGGAAACCACCATCCTCTTGAACCTCCAAAACCGCTCTCTGTTCTCTCGCGTCGACAAAAACACTTACAGTATCGTAAAATAACTCAAAAAGTAGTATAATTCCCATATGTTAAACCAGGTCGTATCTTTCATCTTGATGCCTATCGTCTGGATTCCGATTGTCGCAGTCCTACTCTTTCTGACCTGGCGAAATTATCGCAAGTTTAACCGACTTCGCGTTCTCAACACTAATAGTGTGCTACTTGCAATCGAAATTCCTCGCACCAACGATAAGAAAGAGCTCGCAGCTGAACAGCTTTTTGCTTCGTTGCACGGCATCCTGCGCGACGCCAAAGAAATCAAGATTTCTGGTGGCGTCCAAGAACATTTGAGCTTCGAGATCGCCTCTGTTGACGAACAAATTCACTTCTTCGTCTGGACTCCAGAAATCCTTCGCAACTTTGTCGAAGGTCAAATTTATGCTCAATACCCCACCGCCCAAATTAACGTCGCCCAAGACGACTACGTCGATGTCCGCTCCAAATACCCCATCACATATTCTGCCGAAATGACTCTCACTGAGTATGAAGCCCTGCCAATCAAAACCTTTGAGAACTTTGAGGTTGACCCGCTGGCCGGCATCACCGGCACGCTAGCAAAGCTCAGCCCAGAAGGCGGAGAAGAACTCTGGATTCAGATTCTGACTCGTCCAATCAATGATGGCTGGCACAAGACCGTCACCGACACTTGGGTCAAGCGCGTCAAAGCAGGGAAGAAGTCCTTCAGCATAGGTGGCTTCATTGATTTTCAGTGGCTAATGGGCGTGTTCTCTGCGCTCTGGACTCCACCCGAGAACGGTACTCTGGGTCAAACTGCCGCGATCGAGCTATCCGAACGCGATAAAACTCGCATCTCCGAGGCAGAGAAGAAGGCAACCAAACTGGGTTATGAGGTTAAGATTCGTTTAGTTTATCTTGGTACGTCCGACATCAATGCTAAACTTCACATGCAAGCTCTCGCCGGCACCTTTAAGCAATTCAACTCAACTAACCTGAATGGTTTCAAGCTGCTCGGTGCGACCTCAAATCCCAGTAACCTCGATGCTTACAAAGCTCGCCAATTCACAAACCATGGATTCATCTTAAACACCTCTGAGCTCGCCAGTGTTTGGCACCTCCCACACACCAACGTCGAAACTCCGAACATCGTCTGGGCCACTTCCAAGACTGCCGAGCCGCCGTCCAAACTCCCGGTCTTAACTGGCAATCGCGATATTGACACCAATATCTCTGCTTTTGGCCTCACCAACTTCCGCGGCGTCCAGCATCAATTCGGCCTTTTCCGCCGTGACCGCAATCGCCACGTCTATATTATCGGTCAAACCGGCACCGGTAAGAGTGGCTTGCTCGAGCTGATGTCACTCTCTGACGTCTACCATGGCCAGGGCTATTGTATTATTGACCCGCACGGCGATTTCGCTATTAATAATCTACATTTCATCCCGGAGGATCGCGCCCAAGACGTAGTCTACTTCAACCCAGCCGATACCGAGTTCCCAGTTGCCTTTAACCCACTCGAAGTCGACAACGAATCCCGCAAGCCCAATATTTCATCAGAAGTCATCGGTGTCCTCAAACGCATGTTCGGTGATTCCTGGGGCCCACGTCTTGAGCACATCCTCCGTTACACTCTGTTGGCCCTCTTGGACCGCCCAGATCCGACTCTGCTTGATATCTCTCGCATGCTCACCGACAAAGAATTCCGTAAAGACACTCTGGAATATTGCAAAGACACCACTGTTCTACAGTTCTGGAAGCACGAATTTGGGTCCTGGAACGAAAAACAAGTTACTGAATCTGTTGCACCAGTGTTAAATAAGGTTGGCGCCTTCACCGCCAATCCAATCATCCGTAACATCATCGGTCAGCCAAAGTCTTCGTTCAATATGCGCAAAATCATGGACGAAGGGAAGATTCTCATCGTTAATCTCTCAAAAGGCCTCATCGGGGAAGATAATGCCGGTATCCTCGGCGCCTTCATCGTCACTAAGATTCAGCTTGCCGCTATGAGCCGCAGCGACATTGATGACGTCGCCAACCGTCGACCGTTTTATCTTTATGTCGACGAATTCCAGAACTTTGCTACCGACAGCTTTGCAACAATTCTATCAGAAGCGCGCAAATACGGGCTCAACCTCACCATCGCCAACCAGTATATCGCACAAATGGCTGAAACCGTGCGCGACGCGGTATTTGGTAACGTCGGTACTGCCATCACATTCCGCGTGTCCGCCGACGATTCTCCATTCTTAGTCAACCAATTCAATTCCGACCAAGACAATCCAGAATTCGTCGCCAGCGACCTCACCAACCTCCATAACCGTCACTTCATCTGTAGTATGATTATCAACGGCGAGAAAACACCTGGATTCTCCGCAACCACCCTTTCATTACCGCCGCGTCCATCCAACAATAGTTTTGCTAGAATTGTTGAGTATTCACGCCGCAACAACGCACAAAATCGTGCGACTGTCGAAGCTAGCATCAAAGCGGTGATGGAAGCTGCTGACAATTACCGCGAGAACCTCAAAGCAGGAGGGAAGATAGGGGACCGCGAAGCTCCAGTCGAAGAACAACCCAGGCCCACCCTTACCAGACAAAAACCGAACTTTAAGTTTACCCCCAAGTTAGACTTTAAGAAGCTCAAACTCAGCCCTTCACAAGCCCAAGTTTCAAATGAACAACAGGGGTCCACCCCTGTTAATGATTTGAAGAAAATCCGTCAAATCATACCAGATAACGGTATCTTGAAAATTGATCACGCACCAAAAGTCATCGCGCCTCAGTCAAAGCCCGAACAGCCAGTTGAGCTATCAAAGTCCGCCAAGAAGCGACGCAACAAGAAGAATAAAAAGAACGCAGAGCAACAAAAAGAAAACCAATAGACCGACCGGCGACAACCACACTGACATACACAAACACAACTTTTCATATAGTCGTAACGTCGCACAATATATCTTTTACGACATTACGTATTCTTAAGGAAGACGACTACACATACCTCCTAACAGAGTAGAAGTAGTACCCTGGGTGCCGTATACACCTAATAATCATTACGTTTATGCTTCTACAAATACGTTGTCTATATACTATGCAGCCACGCGTAGCAGGTACGCCTGCCAGTCATTCTGCATGCGTTATGCCGTCGACATGTCAGGCGATGCGCAGAACGGCGAGCACCCGAGCAACGAGCCACGTGACGACGTGAGCGAGGAGCGTCCTGGCAGGTCGATGGCAAACGCATACCATTGCGAATCGACCACAAGCTCTTCCCCATGCTTCCCTTATATTACAACATAATTTGTACAACAATCAATGGCGTCTGCTTCCCCATTATCACTCAATAATCACTCTCAATACAAAAACCGAACAATGGGGAACAAAACAAAAGCACTACTTAAAATACCCTCTTCCCTCCACTCGCACATCCACATACTCCGCTTTTATTCCCTCCCTATCCAGGTACTTGATAATCCTATTCGCGTCTTCCATCATCACTGCTGGCGACCGATCCAGCTGCATCTTGAACTTTTCTTCCCTGTTATCGAAGTATATATCAACTTCTCGCACCAGACCTCGCGGCAACACTACCCTCGAAATCTTCAATCCATAATCACCCGCCTCCTGTTCCAACCGCCACACAAACAACTTCGTACGTGGAGATATTCCAGCGTTACTCTCATCTATAATCTCAACTGTTGGATTTACCTCTGTTGCACCTCTGTTATCTTCTGGCGTCATCGACTGAATCGCCCGCACCACCAAAAACGTTACAAGCGCCATCGCCACGACTATCGCCACCGCGCTAAGAATAACCTTCCACTTTGGAGTAATTCTCGATGGTTGTTTTTCAGTACGACGGCTCTCGTATTTACCTGATTTTATCGACATGCCAGCAGTATATACACCCACTTGTGGCGTCGCTACCACCTCCCCACCGCGTTTCTTTCTCACTTGGCCACCTCCAAGACGACCCTCGCCAGCTCCTTCGCCGCATCCGGCCGCGCTGTCTCATAAAGCTTTTTCGCCATCTCATCGCGCGCGTCTTTGTTCTTCACCAAATACTTGACTTCCTTCAGCAACTTCAGCGGATCCTTCATCATATCCTCATCCTCAATCACCTTTGCCGCACCAGCCTTTGCTAGCATGTCAGCATTCTTGCTCTGATGCTTCCCTGGCAACACGCCGTAGGGAATTAGCACCATCGCCTTGCGCATCGCCGCAATCTCTGCAATCGTCGTCGCCCCCGCCCGACTAATAATCACATCCGCCGCACCCAGCAGCTTTGGCATCTCTGTCGAAAACTCAAATAGCCGAAAATCCGACTTCATCTTCCCTTTTTCCCAAACCTCATAATCTTTCAGACTAATCGAATCCTGGTACTTATTTCGCCCAGCAATCAGCACCACCGATGAAACCTTTAGCAAGTCCGGCAGAATCGTTCCTACAGCATCATTCAGATGCATCGACCCCTGACTTCCACCGGTCGCCAACACCAAAGGCTTGTCTGGGTCCAACTCAAGTTCGCGCATGAAACGTCGCTTTTCTGCCTCTCCAATCTTATGAAATTCCTCATTCACCGGAATCCCAGTCCAGATATATTTCTGATCTTCCTTGACGCTGTCGCTCGGCGGCATCCCCAACGCCACTTTCGCCGCCTTCTTCACCAATAATCTGCTGGTCAAACCTAGCTGCGCATCCGAGTCATGAATCACATACGGCACACTTAGCACCCTGGCCGCCACACCCACTGGCAAAGACACATATCCACCCTTCAGAAATACCACATTCGGCCTCCAGATAATCATCCGGCAGATACTCACAAAAATCGCCCATCCTACTCGGAAGAAATCCACTCCGTTCTGTCCTAAAATCCTCCAGTTTTCCGGCAACAAATATTCATACGCGCGGATATGCGTATAACGACGGAACTTCCCTGCTGGAATTTTCTTTACACGCATTTTGACGTTCTGGAGTGTTGTAATTTTTACAACATTCTTATAATACTTCTTATCTGTCCAAAACCGCACCTCGGTTTTTGGCTTCTCCTTCAAAACCTCCTGAACTACCGCAATCGCGGGTGTTACATGCCCCCCAGACCCACCGCCTACAACTAAAATCTTCATAATATTTCCTACGGGTATTATATCATACGTCTCTAGAGGTATAACACGAGAACTGCATTACCACTCCCAGCAAAGCCGCGACCACCAAAATACTCGTCCCACCATAACTAAGCAGTGGCAGCGTAATCCCAGTTAACGGCACCAACTTCGTCATAGCCATTATATTCACCAAAGTGTGCCCCGCTACCCAGCCAAACACCCCATACACAATTAACTTCTTCTCCATATCCTCTAATCTCTCACCTACCTTAAGTATCCTCAATATAAACCCTACAAATAGACCCACTACCAACATCAATCCCACAAACCCAAACGTCTCACCCATAATCGCAAAAATTGAGTCATTCAAAGATTCCGGCAAGTACCCGGTCGCCTGCACCGAATTGCCCATTCCCACGCCCCAAAACCCGCCAATACCTATCGCTATTACTGCGTTCTCGATATGATGCGACGCGTCACTATCACCACCGTTCAAGAAAGTATTCACACGATCCATCCTGTATCCAGATCCGAACAACGCCCCGCCGAACACAAATAGTGCTCCCAGGAACAACAATACCCCCGTAATAATGCCCACGTTTCGCCATTTCATCCCGCTGCCCACCACCATCATCATAATAATCCCCATTAGAGTCAGAGCCGTACCCATATCGCTCTGCGCCCCAGCCACCAATCCAAGCGACACAATTGTCGCAACCAGCACCGGTACGACTGTGTCCATTTTATCGAGCTTCTTTTCCCGTTTTCGCGCTGCCAGTAGCCCGCCCATATAGAAAATCATCGCCATCTTCATGAATTCAGATGGCTGAACCGATCCAAGCGGCCCCAGACTAATCCATCGATACGCGCCATTCACCGCCTGAATCGGACCAAACCCGCCCACCAACGCCGCTATCGCCATCACCACACATACACCTATCATCAGCCAGAAAAAAGTTCTTGCGAAACGTCGATATTTCTCATATGGCACTAGATAAGCTGCAATTAACGCACCCAGTCCCAGCACCACGCTCCCCAACTGCTTAACGAAAAAAAACCAATCCGATATGTTACTCTCTGGATTCAGCGAGTTCAAGAAACGTGCCCTCACCGGCCCGATCGCATACACCACAATCAAACCAATAGCCATCAATACCAACGTCAACACTAGAATCGTCAGATCAGCGCGGTGTTTCCTCATGCCTTAAGCAATCAGCCCGCTCCCGAGGGCGATAAACACGCCAACGCAAGCGAATACACCCGCTACCACCCAGAAACGCATCACGATTTTCGCCTGTCCCCAGCCTATTGCATCAAAGTGATGGTGGATTGGTGTCGCCAACCAAATCTTCTTTTTGCGAATCTTCTTCGAAATCGTCTGCAGAATCACACTTCCGGTTTCCGCCACAAACACAATACCAATCACCGGCAACAACAGGAATGTATTCGTCATCATCGCCACCACGCCCAGTCCCGCGCCCAACGCAAACGACCCCACATCTCCCATCATGAACCTCGCCGGCGGCACATTAAACCATACATATGACAACAGCCACCCGATTACCGTGAAGCAAAACCCAGCCAGGCCGAATTGACCCTGTAAGAGCGCAATTACACCAAACGCCCCATACGCAATCATACAGAGACCGCCGGCCAACCCGTCTAACCCATCGCTCATATTCACCGCATTCCCAGTCGCCACCACCGCAAACGCAAACAACAGAATCATACCAACAATACCTAGCTCGAACGGCCCCATATATGGGATGTAAATGCTCGTCCAACCCAAGCGACAAGCGAAGAACCAGCCCAACCCTAGACCCACCGCCGCCATCATCGTAAACTTCAACGAACTACGTAAACCTGCCACTCCCTTACCCGCACCAGAGATATTGATAATATCATCAACTAACCCCACGATGCCACCGCCTACATAAGCCGCCAGCACTAACCAAGTCTGTTCACGAGTCAAGTTACACACCAAAGTTACAACCGTCACCGCAATCAAGCCAACAATCCCCGCCATCGTCGGAAAATGTCGCCGCTTATTCTCAGCTTGCAACTTAGCTACAACCGTCAATCTTTCACCAGTCAGCGCCGTCGCACGCTTCTTCTTCCACCACTGTTGTTTGTATGCAATATACGTGTAGAACGGCGTCAAAAACATCGAGAACAAGAAAGTCCCGAGCGCCAGCACCATTTCGAACAACATTGCGTGATTTATTCCTTCGAGCATATAATCCTATCTCGCCCCCAGATTCTTATATTGTACCATGTAATCGACTATATCATTAAACGTATATCCGGCATGGTCCCAGCCACGAATCGTCTTATCCTCACCGCTCACTCGCACCATAATCACATATTTTGGCTTGCCGCCGTTCTCGCCTACATATCCGAGATACGTCCCAATCGTTTCCTCCTCCTTATACCCACCAACACCATCCGGCACCTCTGCTGTACCAGTCTTGCCACCAATCTCCACATATTCACGTAGATTATCCCACCAGTTCGTCGACTGCCACGTCTCAATCGCCAACGCCCGCATAATCGCGCTGCTTTCCTCACTTATCACTCTCCTGCCATCCACATCTACACTCTTCGATTCTAATGCCGGTTTATGGTACATGCCGCCATTCACCACGCTAGCGTATGCCGTCGCAATCTGCATCATATTTGCCGTCATTCCCTGCCCAAACGTCGTATTCGCGCAGCGCACCGCCTCATATCCGCGCTCATCGTCCGGTGAAATCAAAATCCCCGGCATCTCATATACACCCGAACCGGTACTCTGCCCAAACTTAAACTCATCATGATAGAAATCGTATAAGTACTTACACGCATCATACGTAATCTCTCCGCCACCAATCTTCATCAGACCATTCACCATGCCTACGTTCAGTGAATGTACCAACGCAAACCCCATCGTACGCGGCCCCCACCACATCTTCTCGAAGTTACAAATCCAGCGATCTCTTACCTTCACGCATTCGCCGTTGCCGTTGTCGAACTCTGTCTCTGTCGAAAACTTACCTGTTTCCAACCCAGCCGAAAAGAAAAACGGCTTAATCACACTCCCCGGTTCATACGGATCCGTTACCACCGCATTACTGAGCACCCCAAAGTCCTTCACCTCCGCTAACTTGTCGGGGTCGAAGCTCGGCACGTTCGCCATCGCCACTACCTTACTCGTCGCCGCTTCTATCACTACTGCGCTCGCCCTATCTGCGTCTGCACGCTCCACCCCAGCCGCTAGAATTCTCTCGACCGCCTTTTGCACGTTCCGATCAATCGTTAAATATACATCCTCTCCATCTTCCGCTGGCTCCGCGATGTTCTCATCTCCGAGACTCAGAGGGATGTTATTAACGTCGGTCACCGTCTTCAAGTAACCTTCCTTCCCTGCTAATCTCGCATTAAACCCTTGCTCGACCCCGTACTGCCCCACACCATCCTGATTCACAAACCCCAGAGTCTGAGCCGCCAGCCCAGGCTCCACATAAGCCCGCACCGTCTGCTCCGACATCCCTACACCCCTCAAGTTTTTCTCCTTAATCTTCTCTGCCTGTTCACGGCTCACCCCCTTCGCAACCACATAGTACCTTAGCGATTTATCCGCAAATGCCTTATCCAAAGCCTCTTTCTCAAACCCCAGTACATCCTTTAGTACGTTCCTCACCCCCTCCTCGTTCTTCACCTCCATCACATCCAAGAAAACCGTCCACACCCGCGTATTCATCACCACAGGCACAGCCCGATCGCCATCCATCATATATATCTGCCCCCGTTTCGCCGCAATCACAAACCGCTTCATATGATCACTGCGCGCCTGCTCCACATATTTTTGGTGGTCAATCACCTGTATCACGAAAAGATTTACTATGACCCCCAATATTGCAACCAAAAACAGACCGCGTATCCAACTAATTCTCGAGATGCCTCGTCTCTTAGCCATTACGCCTCAACAATCTACTCTGAAATCGCCACTCCACTACCCGCATCCTCCATATTTGCTAGTACATCTAGTTTCTCACTAGCTGTCACACTAGTCAAACGGGCGTTCTCGAGCGCGAGATCGTTTCGCATAGATTCATATCTTGCCACCTCTGTATTCAAACTCTGGAGCTCATAGTCAAAACTAGTCGCTCGCGGCGCCTGAGTCACATAAATAAGCCCCACCACCAGTGCAATCCCCAGCATCATCAAAGTGAAACTGACCGGACCGAAACTGACACGAGGCTGATGTCGTACCAAGTTAGCATTACGCCCCCACGTACTCGCAGAATAACTGGCATAGGCAAAACTGCTTCTACTCTTCTTCATTACTTTTTGTTTTCCTGTTTTTGTTTTTGGTGCACAATATAAGGTCTTTCTGCTAGTCAAAACTAAAGCCTAGCAGAAAGCAAGGTCATAAATAATCGTTCCCTTACACCAACCAATAACGTTTTAACTCTACGTCCTTCTCTTTAGCGGAAGGTTATCTTGATTGCCTCGGTCCTACTTCTGCCCGAGACTACAATCTTCGTTGGCATAGTTTCTCCTTTTTGTGTTTGTGTTTATTTTATACGTTCCGAGCTATGTTTGTCAAGTAGATTACGCTTTCATCGCTACTCTCAACTTGGCACTTCTCGCTCGGGGGTTGTTATCAATCTCCGTCCGTGTAGCCACTACCGGCGATTTCGTTACGATTCTGAACTGTGATTCCAGCCCGCGCCTCGCATCGCCTGCAAAATAATTCTTCACCAACCTATCTTCTAGGCTATGAAAACTTATTAGTCCCACACGTCCCCCTTTGTTCAGCAGCCCTGGAATCAGTTCTAGCGTACGCTCAATCTGCCTCAGTTCATCATTTACTGCGATTCTAATCGCTTGGAAATACTGAGTCGCCGGATGACGCCTTCTATATCCACCGCCTACAGCTCTCAGAATTAGTTCTGCCAGCTGTGTAGTCGTATCTATCGGCCGGTTATGCACAATCTTCTGCGCGACTCTCGCCGCTTCGCCCCGACGTACTTCACCGTACTCCTCAAATACCCGCGCCAGCTCCTTCTCTCCCCATCTGTTCACGACTGCCGCTGCGGTCAGTGTTTGAGACTGATCCATGCGCATGTCGAGATTATTCTCAGATGAAAAAGAGAACCCTCGGCTGTCTGTATCGAGTTGTACCGAAGATACTCCAAAATCACCAAGTATTAAGTCAAATTTATGCCCATTCTCTACTAATTCAAGCGCCGCTTCACAAAAGTCTTTATGCATTATCTGTACTTCCGTCTCTTTGAAACGTTCACTTAAATGCCCTACAGCTGTCTCGTCGCGATCGACGAGCACTGAACCTTTATAATTCCGCGTTAACGCCAAAACCTTACTAGCATGTCCGCCGTATCCTCCCGTTAAGTCGAGATAACTCTCGCCCTCTCGCGGGTGCAAATACTGCAGGACCTCACTTAATAATACCGGTGTGTGGAATTGATCCTCTACTGCTGTCATACCATTAGTATGACACATCTTGATTCGAGGTTGTACATCTGGAAACCACAGATGTTTGTTTTTGATTGTTTTTTGTTTTGTGCCTTTACAATTAAGAGTTTCCACGACTGGTTTTGCATATAGCTAAACGTATAGTCACGGAGTTGAGAGACTTAAATTGTGAAGTAAAGTTTTCAACTATTGGGAGGTGTATATTTCGAAAGTACGTTTTGGTTTATTGCGTATCCCAAACGCTTCCATGACTCCCAGGTGTTCAACCTCGAACATTGTGAATGTACTACTTTTGGTCTTTTTTGTTGGTAATTTCAGGTTTTTGTATTTGTTCTTACCTGTCTCTATATTAGCACGTCTTGGCACTTTTTTCAAGTCCCTTATGCCTATTCCACCCCCTTTTCCACATCTTTTTTATCGCTCTCGGCCGTACTACTGATTAGTTCAATTTCGTTCTTCATGTCGTCCAAATCAACTTCAATTTCCCGCGCTAGCTTCGTAGCTTGTTCATATTTCCCTACCGCATCATCCAGCGCGAAATCTTCGCCATAAAACCAATCCGTCAGCACTTTCAACTCATCAATCTTCTCTTGAATTGTCATCTATTTCCTCGTCTCAACTTTATTTACAGTCGCTTCAGCCACACTAAAAATCGTTGTAATCTTTACAACACTACCTACAGATATATCACCTCTTATCATTGCGTACCCTCTCTCCAATACTCGCTCAGGATTTAGCTGTTCAAGTATTTTGCACGTCTTTCCTATTTCCATCTTCGCATTATCTAGTTTCATAGTCAAGCCATCTTTTGCCTTTGTTGTAAATATCACAACACCCTCACGCGCCTCTTCTATCTGTTGTTTTAAATACTTATCCACACGTTGCAACGATTCAGAAATCATTTCTTTCTCCGCATCCTTATCTCGTGTCAGCATTTGAGCCGCGTTGGATGGCGTCGAAGCTCTTACATCCGCCACTAGGTCTGCTAACGACTCGTCGACCTCATGCCCAATCCCCGTAATCACCGGTATTTTGCTCACCGCAATCTCCCGCGCCAACATCTCATCATTAAACGTCGCGAGATCATCCGCCGACCCGCCTCCACGAATCACCGCAATCACATCCATGTCGCCCCGTTCATTCAACTTCCGCAATGCCTCCACAATTTGCTCCGCCGCTCCCATCCCCTGCACCTGGGTGTGTGCCACAATCAGCGTCAACCCACCCCAGCGCTCT
>Ga0123356_10002936_pt1 | contig 18046 bp, 7 predicted proteins | sample TergutEmb28metaG_2_FD_92546 | JGI IMG/M metagenome (GOLD analysis project Ga0123356, IMG submission 92546) | Embiratermes neotenicus P3 segment gut microbial communities from Petit-Saut dam, French Guiana - Emb289 P3 | ecosystem: Host-associated > Arthropoda: Insects > Digestive system > Gut ...
AGCAGAGGCAGGAGAGGCATTAGGTATATCACAGCGAACAGTTTCATCAATTGAACAGGGAACGCGCAGCCCTTCCAAAAAAATTGCCTTCAAAATAAATGAGCTTGTAGGAGTATGTAAAAACGAAGTCTCATTGATTTCGTCAACGACGGCTTCGCCCTCTGCTCAAATAACAGTTACGGGAACAATAGATGCTAATCGGCTCATATCTGCACTTGAAGCAGCCTTACGAGATGGAGAAAACAAAACGGCCGCAATCAACAAACTTAGCAGTTTGCTTGAAAAGCGTGATACAAACCCATAAAACAAGACTTCGATTTTATTCACCATACATTATTTGGCGTTAAACGTTGGCGTAAAATGAACCAGTCCCCGCCGCAACCAAAACTCGCGACAGTGCCGCGAGAATTTTATTTATATAAAATACAATTCTATTGCATTATAACGTAATTTTATATTGTATTTGTTACATTATAATGTAACAATATTAATAAAAACATATTACCGCTTACTTCTTTTAAGGGTGGTTTCGACACAATGAGAAAAAACAAGTTTTCAAAAAAGCTGCCTTTCGATGTTGCAAAGACCATTTCAGAATTGGGTCAAAATCTTTATCTCGCTCGTAAGCGCCGCAGACTGTCTGCGCGTGCTGTAGCGGAAAAGATCGGCATGGATCAACGCTCTGTGCTTGATGCAGAGAAAGGTAAGGCTACAGCAGCAGTATCAACATATCTTAGCTTACTGTGGGTGTATGATCTGCTTAGTGATATGAAAGATATTGCGAATCCAATGAACGATGTTGAGGGGATGTGTCTTGATGCAGTTCGCTTCAACAGAGTCTTAAAATCAGATTTAGATAATGATTTTTAAAAGAAATTTTAATTCGAGACTTGAGGCGATAATCCCATGTGCCACCGGCATTTATACCTTACTGCGGCATCTTGTTTTATGCAATTTCAATTTTGTTCTGGATTCTTAAAACATATCCTGTATCATTAAAAAAATTATTCATTCTCTCTGCCTGCCCTCTTGTAAAAATAGGGCGTTTACTATTTGCAATATAGGCAGCTCTGTTCTTAAATATTGCTGAATCTTTTGTTTTTGAAAAATGATATATCGTACTCTGCAATTGTTCTACCGCATCATCAAGCCAATCACCACTTTTTCGGCCTTTGCGCTGTTTTAATTCAACAAAAATCACATTCGTATTAAACGTAAGAACGCCATCACATCGTTTATAATAATTATCTTCTTCTTTTTTAAAATCATATTCAGGACAATTGTCAATAGCGGTAAAGGTAACCTCTTTATTTTTGCTGTTAATTACAATAGCAATCCATTTAGTTTTATCCGATTCATCAATATAGGCAGGGGGCGGGTCATCACAAAGACCAAACTCTCCTATTGCAGAGACTTGATTATGTTTTGATTTGGCAAAAAAATCACTCATAATTGCTGTTCAATTTCTAAAAGCCGGGCAAATAATTCGTTACCTTCCTCTAACATCATATTGAGTTGATTTTCATCTGAAGGAAGCCCCTCATCACCCATTTTAAGCGATCTAATACAACCGTCTTTCTCGTCTAATTCGTAAATTGATAAATCTTTCGCATCCACTGTTGTATTTAATGGCACAATCTGTTTTAAATCGTTTTTTTGATGATCGGTCTTTATTTTATGCTTTAATTCTCCTGCTTTTACAAGCAACGTCAAATAATTAATTAAATAAGGACTGTGTGTAGTAATTATCAATTTATTGTCAATATTCATATTATTGAGCGCGGACAAACTTTGTAACATTTGCCACTGTGAAGAGGGAAAAAGATTTTGTTCAGGTTCTTCGACAATATTAATAAATGATGTTTTATTGAACTTTGCTGAAATTGCAGAAAGCGCAAACCGTCTTTGTTTTTCAGTAAGAAGATCGTTATTCAAAATCTCTTGAATTTGTTTTTGAAATCTGATTTCTTCTTCGCTGCTCATAGATTCTTTGTTTTTACTATGAGTGCTTACAGACTTTGCCAAATAATCTGAAACCAAATATAGCGGAACAAATGACTGAAAACCACTTGAAGCATCTGTAAGTTTAACCTTATAGTTTTCACCTTTCAAGTTAAGCGTATCATTCAATTTGTCATATTCAATAGTAGTATCATTTATTGGCAATTTTACTGCATTTTTCATATCTTGTTGTGCATTATAATATTCCGTATTAAATTCTTGCAATGCTTCCGAAGACAGTTTTAATTCTTTTGCTCCTTTAATGTATGTTAAAAAATTTCTTTCTGCTGGGATATACATTATTTGCGGCAAAGAATATGAACTATCAGACACTTTTTTGATAGTCAATTGTTCATTTTGATATACTATGGAATATGCGTCACCCGAATATTCTATTATTGATTCGGGAAACAAATAGGTATCCAAACGGTGATATGGCAAAAATTGACTTTTAAAACGGTTTATTTTTTTACGCTCAAACCACTTTATATCATAATCGCCTCTTATTAATGCTTTTTCTATCCATGAAAACGTAGAAATCAATTTGGCTACGGTACTTTTTCCAGAGCCTTGATTCCCTACAAATACCGTAACTTTATTTATATCAAGCCATCCATCATTGTGGATGCAGCCTTCTTTTAGAGGCCCAAATTTTTTGATTCTTATTTTGTTCATATTATTGATATATTGAGTTATAATATTACACATCTCATTCAATAAAATAGTTGAATGCCATTTATTGCCTCAAGCCTCAGATAAAAATATCTTTCAATTTGTTTATACGGTTACATTCTTATCAGTGTACATTTGGCGACAAGTATGGTCAATTCCTACCAGTTATTTAATATACGTTATGGGCTTTTTTTAAATGCCGGTACTCGCTTATTCCACTCCGGCGATAACAGAACGGCATATTACCGTTCCCGCAATGCGAGTGACGGAGCGGATTTAATTTACGAACTAGATGAGGTTGGCGCTGAAGTTGGCGCTAAAACTGGCGCTAATGGCGCTGATTGTGAGACCGTTTTAGATCTGATCAAAAATGAGCCAACTATTTCGCTCAATGAAATAAGTGCAAGGACAGGAATTTCGCAGAGAACGCTTGATAGAATAATATTGGAATTGAAAGATAATAATATTATTAAGCGTATAGGCTCAAAAAGAAAAATATTTTATTGGAATTAAAAAAGGTCTTGCCAACCATATAAAAATAATTTATACTTAAAATACGTGGGGCCCATTTCAGCTTTTATTACGAAGAGAATCCATACACCAGCCCAATTCTCCCCCATAGAGGTACTTAGAGGAACGTTTTGTTCTCACTAAGGTATCTCACTGCACGCCATTTGTGCAGCGTTTGTTTCAACCGAGGAGTGACGGCCCCCGAGACCTTGATGTATCCACATCACCATTAATTTGACCGTAAAACGACCCCGATACAGTTAGTTTCTGTGCAACGCAATACCTTTTTGCGTATCTTGTAGTTACGAGCGTTTTTTCACACTTTACATTTCGGAGATACGATGTCTAATCTGCGCGCTAAAGGTTGCCCGCCGTCTAAATCTTTTGAGGGTTCTATTCTCGAAAAAGAAGGTATATGGTGGCTTGCAAGAATAAAAAACGGTCAGGAAAAATCGTTTCTTCATGATCTTATAGATCAGGGCATAGATTACTATCTTCCCTATTACGAAAAGAAGACGCTGCGAAGCGATGGGAAGTATAGAAAATCCGCCCCATTGGTTCTTTTTTCATCGTATGTGCCGTTTATCAAGGAGTATCCGTATGATCTTCTAAGAGATACGGGCGGAAAAGTAGCGCAAATCTTGGAAATTGAACATCAGCAGAGATTTAAGATAGATTTACAACGTGTTTACTCAGCCAAACTCGCCAATATTCCAATGGTACCGGTTAAAAAACGGGAACTGTTCCTGTTGAATGATCCCGTTGAAATAGTGTCCGGCCCATTTTGCGGCGCTAAGGGGATGATAACAAGTATACGAAATAATAAAGGTTCGATAGTACTCACCATTAATAGTCTTGGATGTACAAAGGCAACGATAGATTTTGAAGCGATAGACTCGAAGAAACTTACAGAGAGCTTAGATACTAAGATATATGAAAAACAACTTATCGTGAAAAGCACGGCTTTACAACACATCAATAAGCACACCGCTTTTACAAATCGCAAGCCAAGTTTTAATTAATTATTGATACTTAAATTGTTGGCAAATAGCCTGCGTTAATTTACGCTGCTCTTAGCGTTTTTACGCATAGCAGAACAAACAAATAACGAATATAAACTTTTTAATATTTCAATCTCACCATTTCACAGGAGAGGCATTATGTCTAATGGCAATTCATACGTTTGGCTTATTACCGGCAGAGTTTTAAAAATTGACAAAATTACCCCATTTACCGATACCAACCCCGATGGCATTTCTGTCAGGCTTTTTAGTGTCGGCAATGTTAACCAGTTAGGCAATAGCAGCATTAATGACAGTAACGGCAATTTTTCAATCACGCTTACCAAACCACAGCCTGGAAGCGCTGCTCTTAATTTAATTATCAAAGTTTATGACGGTCAGGATCGTCTCCTTTATCAATCAGATATATTTACTCCATCTCTATCAGAAGATACTTATTCTCTTGGTGATGTTTCAGTAATTGATATGCCGATAGCGCACACATGGATCGTACGCGGCCTCGCGTTTGATCAAAACACATCTACCCCTTTTACTCAGGGTAATATCCGCGCTTTTGACGGACACACTGGTGTTGAGCGGTATGCGGAGTCAGGGTTTTGGTATAATCACGGTCAGCCAGGCAGTTTTGGTCTTGTTATTGACCGTTCCCGGTTTCAGGATAGCGATGTTAATAAAGTAGCTCCATACATAATCATAAGGATTTTCAACTACCAGGAACAGCTTCTTTGGGAGTACGGCCCGTTCACTGTCCCGCATAGCGATTACTATATTAACCCTTCGGTCAATCCTTCGGTTACCTTTCCGCCGGGAAATTCAACGGTTCCGGATATTCCCGTAGTTGAGGACAATTGGTCTGTTCATGGAACTCTCTTCGATGAAAACGGTTTGCCGGTGACTAAGTCATTTACGGTTAAGGCGTTTGACGTACTTCATAACAATGAGCGCCCTCTTGAAGAGGTTCAAAGCAGTTCTAATGGAACCTATACAATCGATTATACAAAGGGTAAATTTCAAAATGGCGATACCGGCCGTATAGCTCCAAATGTACGTATCAAAATTTTTTCTGAGGGTGTTTTAATTGCTACAAGCGGAACCTTTTATCAGGCGGCCAATCCTCAAGAGATTAATATTTACAACATCCCAGATACCATAATAATTCCTAATGATTGGTCAGTCAGCGGTGCTGTTTTAGAAAATGGCCAAATTTCTCTCACTCCTCTTACGGTTAAAGCGTTTGATTGGTTTGACGATCAAGCTAAACCACTTGGGGTGGCGGTTCAAACCGATGCTAATGGAGTCTATACTATTGATTACACCAAGTCAGCGTTTCAAACAATTGATCCTAACCGTACGGCTCCAAATTTATTTGTTGAAATTTTTTCTGATGATGTTTTAGTTGCTACAAGCGGATTCTTTAATCCGGCAAACATTAATCAGATAATTAATGTTAACTACGATGCTGTGCCGCAGAACTGGAAAGTAAAGGGTACCATTCACAATTCGCAGGATGATTTGGTGACAAATGGAATTGTGAGCGTATATGATGTTTATCCCGCTGGCAGCGAACCATATAAACTTGGTGAGGCAGAAGTAGGCAACACAGGACAATATTGTTTTAATTTCAGTAAGGAAGATTTCCAACGCGGTAACGCCTTTAGAACAGCGCCTAATCTGAAAGTGGAGTTACATTACCCCGAAGGTATACTTTTAACAGAGAGTAAAGTTTTTGATAACGCCGCGCAAGTTCAGGTCATTAATTTAAAAGTAAATACTGGAGAACCGGAAGATTTTGAATATTGCGTTTACGGAACAGTTACCAACAGAGGAGGGTTGCCCGTTGCCGGTCATCAGGTAAGTGCTTATGCTTTGTGCGTTTCTGAGAGCAGTAAAAAGTTTACGGAAATATTCCTTAAATGTGGGCCAGAAGATAACGGTGCGATAACAGATATTCAAGGAGATTATGTAATAAAATATGATCCTGAATTATTGAAAAATCCGATTATTGAAGACCCGATAGATCATGGCCCATATACTGTTTCACTGTTCATCAGGTTGCCGGGCCCTTTTGATCCTAAGACCGGCAAAATGACTTATGATACTTCACCTGTTGTATGTCACAGCGCAAAACGGCAGCGTATAGATATTCAGGTTAATCGGCATTCCGGCAGTGACATTTCGGAATATTGTGTAGTTGAGGCCGCTTTAGAGGATTATCTTACAGCGATGACAGATAAAAGCATTGCCAACTGGGAGCCGGATTTCTCCAACCGCATAAAATATTTGTCTTGTAAAACAAGCATTGAAGAAGAAAAAGTACTCTGCTACTATTACTCATTGCACTTTGCTGATTGGTTAGATGAAGCACTTGGTTCTAAGACAGTGAGATCAAATTATGATTTCGAGAAGTTCATGTACGCCACATTTAGAGCAGGATACTCCTGCGATGTGAGAACTCTGTGTGCAGCTGACACGACCGAATATTACGCCGCACTTATTAATGCAATTGACAATATGATAATACCTGAATCTGTAACCGCAAACCTGCCAGAGTTTTGGGCGCATTGGCTTGTGATTGTCCGGTTATTTGCTTCTAAAGTGGAAGCTGTTGGCGTGTCGGCCTCAGTAGGCGCATTCGCCGCCACTATTCTTGAAGTGGAGAAAGTGCCAAACCCCTGCCTTGGTTCGTGTACTGATGTGAATATCGGTATAGGAGAGAACTGCCCCCGTCCCTGCCCTAAAGAAGATGCGTGGAAACAGCAGGAAGAGGATAATAAAAAGATCGTTCCGAAAGTTGTTGAAATATATCAGGAAGTTCAAGGCGATATGCCTTCATTCTGGGAAGAGATGTGGAACAACGCGGGTAAAGAGGAGAAAGCGGACAGAGTTTTTACAGATATGTTTGTTACTCAACTGGCGTTCATATATGATGTGTACGCAATTGCCAACGGTTTTATGCCTTTCGCTCAGGGCGTATACAAATATTTCGCAAAAACTAAAATTTCTGAGTACGAATCTCCCGAAGAGGCGTTTGAAATCCAAAATCTGGCTCCTATCGAAGAAGAAGAGTGGCTTCTTATGACGGAGAAATTTTTGGATTTTACCGAGGGTGAGTACCCCAAATATCTTGTTGGAACAACAGATGAAGAAAGACTCCAAGTACTCGCAGTAACAACAAGGGATATGTTTGACGCTAAATTCCCGCTTGAAAATGTTGCCGAGGCTTATACTGACAGCGGAGATGAAAAGTTGCTAAGCATTGGCAATTTCCTCAAGTCTGAGGACTCAGAGGGCTTTGATCTTGATACTGCAAATATTGATACGTTTGATTTCAAAGAACATAATATTGATATAGATATGCTAAAGGCCCTCCAGCGTATCAACCGGCTCACCGAAGACCCAGACGCTCAGCTTCATCTTATAGAGAAAGAGCTTACCACCTCATATAAAATTTCCATTATTGACGAAGAAATATTTGTTGCAGATCACGCGGAAGAACTTGGCGGCATAGATGAGGCGCGTCAGATACACAGGCTTGCTACCATGTATGCGACAGAGACACTCAGTATGCTTGGCCAATTCCATAACAGCTTGAATTTTGAGGGTCACGGCGCAATGCCAGCGGTCAACAGAGGGGTTGAAGATGAATCGTCTGGGTTTATGTCTGTAAGTCCGTCGTCCGCCGCTATGGGGCCGGCTTCCATTCAAAATTTTTCAACGTCTTCTATGTTTTCTATAAGTCCGTCGTCTGCCGCCACCAACGCCGCCGCCGCGGCAGCAGAGCCGTCTCCTACGTATGAAAATTTATTCGGCGCGTTAACGCAGATACAGTTTGAAAATACTCAGTCGATTTTCGGCGCATCGGCGTATTTTGTCGAGCTGCTTGAGTTCATTGACAGCTTAAACCGTAAGAACATCTTTTCACGCCGTCCGGAACTGACAGAAATAGAGCTCACCGATGCTAACGCGGAGACAATTCTTCCTTACATTGACATCGTGCTGGAGATGCTGGAAAACGCTGTTGCGCCGCGTCAGTTTTTTGTGGAGGATTCAGATGCTAAAATTAGAGATTTTTTGACTGCTTATTCAAGCACTAATCCTCCTACGCAGCTCCCTCCTGTTCCGCTAAACTTGATAAATAAACTTTTGGAGCATGCTGTAGAAATACCAAATATATTTGAAGTAATTTCGCGGCCCGGGGGGCACTACCTTCTTACCGGGGCATGGCGTGTTTGCTTCAATAATAGAAGATCAATCACGGTTCCTGGTATAACTCCTGCAATGACCGGTTACCTGATTACAACATTTCCGCAGACCACGAAATCTGTATCTGATCTCGCAGTTGCACCGGAGCACCGCAACCCGCAGGTCTACAAGGCGCTTTCTGAACTTTATTTCCCGCTTCAACTGCCTCTCAATCCCGGCGCTGATGAAGTACAGGAAACGATGAGGCTTATGGGCGTAAGTAAATCAGATACCATCCTTGCGTTCCGGCGAGACAGTGGAAACCGCTACAACGATATCGAAGATAATTCAGAATTTGAAACAGAATTTATCTGTGCAAATTTGGGTATTCATCAAGGAATGAAAGATTTGTTGGAATGGAAAGCTGGTAATAAGTTTGTTGGCCGTGAATGGGAACTGTGGGGATTACAGTCAAGCGGCAATACTATTCCGGCGGGATCGCAGGGAATCACCGGCACTTGGAACTCGGTCATGTCTTACGTGCCGGAATTTATGCACAGAACAGGTATGAATGTTGAGGAGATGCTGGATCTCTTTGCATTAAGAATATTTAACAATGTTGCGCTTCACGCTTTTGACGCAAAAGGTTTGGAAACAGGTGATCCGAAATTTTACAGAATAAATAATCTTTCTATTGATAATCTGTCCCAAATTTATCGTCTAATCCGCATACGCTCCATTTTACAGTGTTCATGGAAAAATCTTAACAGCTTTCTGTGCAGCGCTTACCGCGATAATGGAAGAATGCCAAATGAGTTGAATAAAATTCACGTATCACGGCTTTTCATGGCTCGCTATTCTTCAATAGCGCTTGCGGATATCGGGTGCTTTTGGGGGCCTGTTGTATCCGGCGTGAATAAACGGTTTGGCAGCAGTCCGTATGAAGAACGGTTTATTTCTAAGAGGCTTGATGATAACGCTATATCCCAAATGAGAGTTTTGACGGGAACAGATGAAACTCCAGGCAGTAATTCTTTCGGCATTATTAATGATAATGTTAAGCAGACTTTACAACAGGTATTACGCCTGTCTATAGCAGATATTGATACTATTATCAATAAAGAGATAAAATTTGTAGATGGTATTGATAATCATTTTAACTTGAACAATATCTCGCGTATTTTGCGTGTCGCGTTGCTCGCCGAAACGCTCAAAATAAGTATAGATGATTTCTATGCACTCAAAGAGCTTACCGGCATAAATCCTTTCAACGGCAATAAACCCGAAGATTTACTGTATTTTGATGATCAGTGTAAACGTCTTCAAAGCCGCAGACTCGTTCCGACAGCAGTCAAAAAGTTTCTGACAGAGCCGCTGTCCGAAGAAAATGATGAAGATGACAATGAAGATAATAATAAAAATGAAGAAAAAGATCGTGATGTTGAATGGGTTCAGGGCTCTATAAAATCTCTGCGCGAAATAGTCAAAGAGACAGAAAACTTTTTAGCGTCGGATGCTGTCCCGATTTTTGATGGGGATACGGCAGAAGAGAGAGCAGAACAATTTGCGGAGTTCAAACAAAATTACCGCGAAGAAAATACTGTAGAGCGCGTCAAAATTGATGTAGCCAAATCGTTTTCAGAGTTCACAGGCGGCGATTTCGATCTGGCAGTTCAGATGCTAAACAAAAAAGAACCGCGCAAAAAATCAATGTATGAGCTGTGGAACAGGCTTGCCAATGTCGGCTGGTCACGGATATTAACTTCCGGTACAACAAATAAGAAGAGTACTGTTGATGATTTTTCTATTCCCAAAGAGTTTTTAATATCAGAGACAGAGACAAAATGGTCGGCGGTTTTCATTGCTCCCAAAGACAAAATTAAATTTAAAGTATATTTTGACGCCTGTACGGTAGAGTTGAAAATAAACGGTGATATTGTTGTTGATAATACAAATATTCCAGAACAGCAGTTTACAGTTGGTGAAGCTGTAAAGATTGAAATTACCGCTTCTGCGTTCATAGCTTCAAGAGAGTACTACCTGAATTTAGAATGGGACGCTGCGGAAGAGAAAGATTTGCGCGGAAATGTCGAACGGGCTTTCGTGAAAATTCCGCTCTGGTCTCTCATTCCAAAAGCGTCATGGTCTAACTATGATAAGCTCACGCCTGCTCTTCCGGTGTTCCGCAAAACAGCGGAATATTTGGAGCTGACAGGTATGACGCCTCAATTTTTTAGAACCCTGACAGATAAAGCATTGGATAATAACAAGTGGGAAATTTTATTACCGGAAGAGTTACCGGTTGAATTGGATACTGCGAGTGAATGTATAGATAGCGGCATTTGGGAAAAATTTACCCGCTTGCTTGATATTCAAAACCTGTATGCCGGTTTCCCGATAGATAAAAATCTGTTGGTTATTGAAGAGGGAGCTGATCTTTTCTGGACTATGATTGAAACGCTGGAGTCTCAGGATGATTTACAGGAAGCGTTGAAATGTCTTGCCGGTGTACAGAGCCGCTGGAATCGTACCCGTCTCATAGATACGGTAAATACTTCGATAGAAAAATATAATTTCGAGTCGGATGATTCATCGGCAGAGCAAGTCGCGAATCCTGAAATGCTTGCTTTTATTTTGGGAAGTATGCCGGTTATTGAAAAAATAGGCGTACCGGTCAACTTCCTCTGCAATGTTCAAGAGCCTCGTCCCGCTGATGTTAATGTTATAAAGTTCCGCGGAGCTTTACAGCAGCGTTTGGGAATGAGCTCATGGAATAAGATGGTTACTTCCATGATGGACGCTATGCGCATTCGCAGGCGCGACGCTATAGTAGCGTTTTTGACACGTGTAGGGCCGCTTCTTAATCAAAATCAGCAGGCAAGCAGTCCCACATATTTTAATTATCTGAAACAGGTTTTGTATAATGCCGGGGTGCTGATTTCAAGCGATAATACATTGGTTCCGTCAGATGGCGCCTTGCCGGATAATGTCAAAATTTATGAATCTTTATTTCTCTACGCAGAGCTGACCGGAGTACCGGCATTAAAAACCACTAACATCACACCTGACCATTGGGCGATTTTAGATGGACGCAAAGGTTACCGTAACGACACCGATCTGTACTCGTATTTTCTTATAGACGTAAAGATGAATACAGAGATGATTACCTCTCGAATCGTACAGGCGTCTGCGGCCATACAACTCTTTGTACAGCGCGTACTTCTTGGTTTGGAGCCTAAGGCGCATCTTGACGAAAGTAGTATCCAAAAATGGGGACTGCTTAAAAACTACCGTATGTGGGAAGCGTGCCGCAAAGTATTTCTCTACCCTGAAAACTGGATAGAACCGGAACTCCGGGATGACAAGACGCCATTTTTCGAGGAATTTGAAGCGGAGTTTGAAGGTGCTGAAATTACTTCGGAAATCGCAAGAAAGGCGCTTGGCAATTTTCTGAAAAAGTTCAGAGCTGTTGCGGGTTTGGATATTGTTGGGTTTTACCGCGGCGTGAGTGAGATTCCCAGAGGTATGGATACTCTGCATATCATCGGCAAAACCAAGGCTTTGCCGCACCAGTATTATTATCGCCGCTGTCACCGCAAGAACAACTTAGCCAGCGTTTGGACGCCCTGGGAAACGATCAGTATTGATTTAGAGGGCAATTCAATCTTACCGGTTATGTTTAATGGGCATCTGCACCTTTTTTGGGCTCAGTTCAAGCCTGCGAATAAACCCAACCCGCCAGAAATTATAAATTTTCTTGACGGCACTGAAGAAGGTGGTGAGTTAGTGTGTCCTAAGAACACCGCTGTAGTAGAACTCTCCTTCTGCTGGTCATCTCTTATTGAAGGTGAATGGACAGAAAAGAATGAGACACGCTCTTTTATTGATACAAAAAATGAGTTTTATACAAATCAGGATCCTAAAGCCAATGTTGCCGACCGTTATCACTTCAAGATAGGCTATATTGATAACGAAAAAATAGAAATTCAAGTGTATACATCATACAAAGACGACAAAACAATAGTCATCGCCGGAATCTTTACCATCTATCATGATGGCGAGAGTTCTTTTCACGAGGTGAGTAATGTACAGGGACGCCAGTTTAACAGCGATCCCCAAGATACTGCTCTTATAGAAGACCGCACAGTTTCATTCGAGGCTCGTGCCTTAACCCGTTCCGATGGAACCAGATTATTGGGCAGAACATCCACAGGTTTCAAATATCTCGCCGCTAATTCAGATTTTCTTGCCACAAGATTCAATGATGAACCGAGCTTTCTTATAGAGAGTTCAAGAACGTGGCTCTTGCAGCGTTCCGATAATGGTAAAGGAGCCCCGCGTTACAAAATGGAAGCGGTTTCGCATCCCATCATAAAAGAGTTCCAAAAGCGGCTTGACGAAGGCGGACTGGGAAATCTGATGCGCCGTGAAACTCAGGCCCTCTCTATGGCAACCGGCGGCTATTATGGTTACGGTTATTCCTATTACAAATATAACTACTATTATACCGTGCTACTCGGTTATTATACTGCCGGAGACTGGCAGGCATGGTCTGCGGGACAGAACGCTTTTGAGCTGCGTTACCTGCCCAAAACTGCGCTTTCGCGCCCATATCCAATGGATGTGGTAGATTTCAATTACGGAACACCAAATGGCATCTATAACTGGGAGCTGTTTTTCTATGCGCCGTTTCATGTTGCCAAGCAATTGAGCGCCAATCAGAGGTATGCCGAAGCGCTTGAGTGGTTCCATCTGATTTTTGATCCAAGAAACAAGGCTACCGCATACGAAAAAACCAAGCGTTGGGCGCAGAATCTGCCGAGGGGAGCACGATTCTGGAACTTCTTGCCGTTCTTCGCCAATTCAGACGCAAACAAAACAATCGAAGAATTAATGGGGCTGCCAAACAGCCGCGGCGCCATGCCGGACAAGGTGGCTTTAGAAACCCTTATTGACGATTGGAAGAACGATCCGTTTAATCCGCACCTAATCGCCCGTAAAAGGATAGTCGCTTATCAGAAATCGGTAATAATGAGTTATATTGATACTCTGGTTGCCTGGGCAGATCAATTGTTCCGGATAGACACATTAGAATCTGTCAATGAAGCGATTCAGCTTTATGTTCTTGCGGCAGAAGTTCTTGGTCAGCGTCCGCAGACTATTCCGTCAACGCTGAGTGTAAAGACTCTCTCTTATACGCAAATGAAAGCGAGAAACATGGATGCTTTCTCGAATGTGGTAATGCAGTTGGAAAATTCGCTTGTGAAAAGGGTAGAAGATGCTAAAACCACAGGACAGGGAGCCATTAATCAGGCTACAAAGCAGGCGTTGAATCTTGCTCCCAAAATGTACTTCTTTACCGTACCGCGCAATGAAAGAATGATGGCATACTGGGACTTGCTTGATGACCGTTTGTACAAGATTCGCAACGGTATGAATATTGAGGGTGTGAAGCGTCAACTGTCACTCTTTGCTCCGCCGATTGATCCCGCAATGCTTGTGCGCGCCGCGGCTGCCGGAATTGACATAGGCGCTGCAATGAGCGATATGTTCACCCCCATACCAAAGTATCGGTTCAATTTCATGGTGCAAAAGGCCATTGAACTGTGCAATATCGTACAATCTATGGGCGGTGCGGTTCTGTCTGCTCTTGAAAAGAAAGACGCCGAAGAGATCGCAAGATTGCGGGCCGAACACGAAAGCACTCTTTTGCAGCTCTCCAAAGAGATCAGGGAAATGCAGATTGAAGAGGCGGAAGCTACTATCGAAGGTTTGAAAAAGACAATAAAGAATACGGAATTCCGCAGAGATCATTACCGTGATATAATTAATTTGTGTGTTGATAAAAATTTGGGTATGTCTAAAAAAGAAATTTCGCAGCTTGATAACATGAGAGAAGCGGCAAAGTATGCCAAAACCGCACAAGGTATTCGGGCCGGTATAAAAGCCGTGGCTGCTTTACCCGATTTTATTGCCGGCGTAAGTGGATTTGGCGGTTCACCTCATATAGCGACTACTATAAGCGCACTTCAAAAAATGAGCGCTTTTATTGGAGTAGCCGCGGATGTTATTGAGATTAAGGCTTCTGAAAGCCAAAATAAGGCGTCGAGAGTGGGTATAGAAGCCGGTTACGAGCGACGGTTAAAAGATTGGAATTTCCAGGCAGATCAGGCAGATAATGAGTTAAATGTGATTAAAGATCAGATTACTGGAGCCGAAATACGCCTTGAGATTGCGGAGAAGGAGCTTGAAAATCTTGAGAAACAGATCGCCATGTCCGAAGATGTATACACGTTTCTTAAAGACAAGTACACCAATAAAGAGCTGTACAACTGGATGCTGTCACAGGTTTCAACACTTTACAGCAGAAGCTATCAGCTTGCTTACGATATTGCAAAGCGTGCGGAGAAGTCGTACGAATTTGAACTGGCTATTTCAAGTTCTTTTATTCAGTTCGGCCACTGGGACGGTTTGCGCAGGGGACTTTTCGCAGGTGAGCGGTTGATGCTTGACCTGCGCCGCATGGAGATGTCTTACATAGAAAAGAACAGCCGGGAATTGGAGATTACTAAACCGATTTCCATAGCGGAACTTAATCCGCAGGCGATTCAGGAACTACAGGAAACAGGGGAGTGTGTATTCTCACTTCCGGAGGGTCTCTTCGATCTGGACTTTCCCGGACACTACTTCCGCCGCATTCGCTCTGTGCGTCTTACTATTCCATGTGTGGCCGGGCCATACACAAGCGTAAGCGCAAAGCTGACACTTACTAAGAACCGTTTGCGTAAATCCAGTCTGGCAAATCCTAACGACGGTTCCGCTTATGGGTATACCGGAATAAATGATCCGCGCTTTATCCATCAGCGCATAGGCATTGAGGGTATTGCTACCAGCCAACCCGACAACGCAACCGGAATGTTTGACTTCAACTTCCGCGATGATCGGTATCTGCCTTTTGAAGGAGCAGGAGCCATCAGCGAGTGGAGATTGGAGCTGCCCACGAAACTGCGCCAGTTCGATTACCGCACCATTAAAGATGTGGTATTGCACGTCAGCTACACAGCCCGTGAGGACGGCAGTCTCAAAGCATCTGCGCAGAAGTGGCTTGATGAGTGTACGGAGCAGCTCATTGAAGATTTGTCGGTAGACAAAGACGCAGACCCTCCTTCATTGAACCGGTTGATCAGCCTTAAGCATGAATTTAAGGATGCTTATAATAGCCTGTTGAAAAATGGAAAGGCTGAATTTGAGGTTACACGCGGCCACTATCCGTATTTTTTAAATTTTCTTAACAACAAGAGGCTTATCATTGCTGATGGTTCCGAAGTTTTGGTCGCAACAAAACAGCCTGAATCGTTATTAGGTTCTTCATTAAAAGTTTCCTTTGATGATGATGAAAATCCGATTGTTAGCGATAGCTTGGCAGCAGGAGAATACGACAAGATTTGTAGTATCCCAATTGGCTGGAACGAAGAGGATGAGCGAAGCGCGTATTTCAAATGTACTATCGAAGTCGATGACCCCAAGTTTAACGATTCAGAAGTAGACGATATTATTCTCAGTCTAAACTATACTGTAGCAGATGAACCAAATAATTAATCAATGACTAAACCGAAACAGGAGTTATATTATGGCCAAAATACTTTTTTTCCCAGATGTTTACCGTGAGCAGGGGCACTGGCTTCCTGCTGTAACACTCGCCCAGAACCTTCAAAAAACAAAATGGGGCGGGCACGATGTTGCATTCATTGGCATAGCGGATTGCGAAGCCATCATAACGCCTTATGAACTTACGTATCATAAGATTTTCAAAAAAGAGTACCCGTTGGGTTACACAAGTTCTAATCAGCACCGCACTATCAACGAGCGGTGGAAACCTGTTCACCTTTGGCATATAATGAATGGCGGCCTTGATGAGCTGATGGCGGAACTACAGCCTGATTTGATAATATCAGGCTATTTTGCGAGTCTGGAAACTTTGCTGATACATTACAAGTATGGGACAAGGTTCATGATAACAACCACCTATCTGCGTCACCCGGACGATGACCCCGGAGTGCGCGGCCTGCAGAACCTGTTTGGTATGTCGGAACCTATGTCTCGCAAGATCATGGCTTCTGTATACAATGGTTCTATTGACATTGACGAACTTACAATTCATGAATTTGTAAAACCATTAGAAGCCGCTTATGAACTCATTCCATGCCCGCGCGATTTTGAATTTGACAACTATCAGTTTGATTCTGATCTCAATGTGAATGGACGGGTAAAGTTTATAGAGCCGTGCGTAATACGTACGCTGCCGCCACCGCCTCCGCCGCCGTTAGGCAGTACCCCGCCGAAAAATTGGAAAGACGATATTCCTCTCAGTAAGCTGATTCTAAATAATGACGTCACAAAAAGAAAACTTATTTTCGCTACAGCCGGAAGTCAGGTGCAGGACTACGAAGATAAGGCGCGGCGCTGGTTTCAGGAGATGATTTTGCTTATGGACTCGCAGGGTATGCAGGGTTATCATTTGGTAATTTCCGTGGGTACCAAATTGATTGAAGATGATTGGGTGCTGCCAAGCAATGTTTCAATCTGTTCATGGGTTCCGCAGCTTGAGGTGCTTAATTACTGCGCGGCGGCATTTATCCACGGCGGCTTGGCCACCATTAAAGAGTGTGTTTATAAAAATGTACCATTTATTATATTACCTCTTGGTAAGGATCAGATGGATAACGCGCTGCGGGTACGCCACAGTGACATAGGACAGGTGGCTTACGCTGAATCCTCAGATTTCAGAGAGTTACAAAATATGTTTTTACGCTCTCAGACAGATTCATGGATGAAAAATAAGCTGAGAAAGATGAGCGAATTGTTTAATAAGTTAGAAAACGATAACGATAATGTGGTAGACGGCCGTCTACCCGGCGTTAAATTGATCAATGATTATGTTTCATCTTTTGTGAATGTATCCGTATGAACATGAACTCGCACAGCCCCAGCTACAACTCAACCTCCGGCAGCAATACCGGAGGGGGTAGTGGTAGTGAGAAGACTCCCAGTTCCCGCTCGCGCCTTGTAGCTTCTCCCTCTATTGATTTACCCAAAGGCGGTGGAGCGCTTAAGGGTATTGAGGAGAAGTTTCAGGCTAATCCTGTAACAGGCAGTGCGTCTTTTTCTATTCCGTTGCCGTTGAGTCCGTCAAGGGGCGGATTGTCGCCAGAGATAGATTTATCTTATGATTCCGGCTCCGGCAACGGCTCATTTGGGCTTGGGTGGTCGCTCTCTGTCCCCAATATCACTCGTAAGACAGATAAAGGGCTGCCGCAATACCGTGACGATATAGAGTCCGATGTTTTTGTAATGTCCGGCGCCGAAGATCTTGTTCCTAAAGAAGTTACCCCGAATGATTTTATTCCCGCGTCCAACAGCCATACTATACGCCTGTACCGTCCCCGTGTAGAGAGTGGCTTTGCAGTTATCGAACAGTGGACAAACAAGAACACCGGTATAATCCACTGGCGCACTATTTCCGCGGATAATACCACCCGTATTTACGGCGAGAGTGAAAACGCCCGTATTGCCGACCCCAAAGATAAAACGCGCATATTCCAGTGGCTTCTTGAGTTCAGTCACGATGGTAAGGGCAGTGCAGTATCTTACACATACAA
>Ga0123356_10002937_pt1 | contig 18044 bp, 15 predicted proteins | sample TergutEmb28metaG_2_FD_92546 | JGI IMG/M metagenome (GOLD analysis project Ga0123356, IMG submission 92546) | Embiratermes neotenicus P3 segment gut microbial communities from Petit-Saut dam, French Guiana - Emb289 P3 | ecosystem: Host-associated > Arthropoda: Insects > Digestive system > Gut ...
ATTATCAATATAGTTAATGGCAGGATTTTCTATTTCAATATTTACACTCTTCAAATACACACTATGCGTACAGACGGCAGCGATCATATGAGCCTGGAAGAGTTCACGAGCGGAGCGGGGTCACAGTCCGGAGACGCAAATGATGCCGATATAACGCCTCCACCGGAGTCAACCCCGGAGCCGACACCGGCGTCGACACCAACGCCTACACCCACACTGGATCCAAGTACTGACTTGTTTGGGTTCTAGCGGACAGAGTGGCGCGAAGCAGGCACAGATAATTATATGGATATCGCCTTTGGCAAGGCCGGTGAGTTTCACTTGATCCTCGGTTATGAAGCACTTGATACACTTGAGGTTGAAGGGGAATACACTGTCAGCGGCAATAAGATCACCGTTCGAGGACGTGATTTTGTATATGGCGAATCAGTCAATTATACCTTCACATTCAGATTTGACGGCAGTAGGCTGATCCTTGGGTGGGAAGGAGAAACACAGCGTACATTCTCACGAGCAGACCCGGATTATCTGCTGTGGTTTGATATTGACTAAGCAGAGGAACTTTAAGTATGTCAGGGGGACGGTTCTCTTGACATAAAAACGTGTCAAAGGGACACATCTCCATGGGTAAAAGGAGACCGCCGGAACACTTTATTGGTGCTCCGGCGGTTTTTGTATCGATCATTACTAATCAACAGTTACCAAAGATCCCTTTTTGCGTTATGCGTATGTAAAATCTCATGTGCTTTTTCACTACCCGGGACACCTAAGAACTCATCATACAAAACTTTAACTTCAGGATTTTCATGCGATTTACGCTTCGGTCTACCCTCGTCGGCTTCGTAGATCGCTTTTGTACGGGCTGCGATCAAATCAACATTGTTGCGCACAGTGTCGCTTTGGTTTGGCTGACCGCCGCCGTTTATACAGCCGCCGGGGCATGCCATGATTTCTATCATGTGCAGGTCTTCCTCACCGCTTTTTACACCGTCAAGCAGTTTTCTGGCATTTGCAAGACCTGATGCAACAGCTACCTTGACATCCATACCTGCTATCTTATAAGTTGCACGCCTCACGCCTTCCGGTCCTCTGACTTCATTGAAATTTACGACCTCAAAGTTCTCGTCGAGCCAGTGGCTGGCTGTTCTGAGTGCGGCTTCAAGCACACCGCCGGTCGCACCGAAAATAATACCTGCGCCTGAACCCTCTCCGAAAGGATTGTCAAACTCTTCATCCTGAAGCTTAGCAAAATCGATGCCGTCAGCTTTGATCATACGTGCAAGCTCACGTGTTGTTATAGCTGCGTCTACATCCGGGACTCCTGCAGCGGATTGATCATCTCTTCCGAGTTCAAACTTCTTTGCTGTACACGGGATGACCGATACGACAAAGACATCCTTCGGATCAAGACCGTTTTTACCGGCAAAATACGTTTTTAGCATTGCGCCGAACATTTGCTGCGGTGATTTACAGGAAGACAGATTCTCGATCAGTTCGGGGTAATAATGCTCACAGAATTTGACCCAGCCCGGGGAGCATGATGTTATCAGCGGGAGGACTCCATCGCCTTTAACACGCTCGAGGAACTCGTGAGCCTCTTCCATGATAGTGAGGTCTGCAGTTAAAGTCATGTCATATATACCGTCAAAGCCTAGACGTCTCATTGCGGCTGCAAGCTTGCCGGTCACGATAGACCCGAGCGGCATATCGAATGCTTCTCCAAGCGTAACGCGAATTGCAGGAGCTGCAAACACAAAAACTTTCTTATCAGGATCGGCGATCGCATCACGGACTTTCTGTGTGTCGTCCTTTTCATGCAATGCGCCTGTCGGGCAGACAACAATACACTGACCGCAGTTGACACAAGGTGAGTCATTCAGGCTATGTCCGAAAGCACAACTGATATTTGTCGCAAAACCTCTTTTTACAGCATCAATGACAGAGACCGACTGTACATCGGAACACATTGCGATGCATCTTCTGCACAGAACACATTTTTGATTGTCACGGACGATCGAAGGTGATTTATCATCGATCTCATATTCATAGGTTGCACCTTTGAATGTGTTTTCATCGATCGCGTAATCGTGGCAAAGAGTTTGTAATTGGCAGCTGCCGCTTTTTATGCAAGAAAGACACTCTCTTTTATGATCTGATACGATAAGCTCAAGAGTATGCTTGCGTGACTCTCTGATATCCGGTGTGTTGGTTTGTGCTTCCATACCGTCGAAGATCGGGAATACACACGATGCGACCAATGAACGTCCTCCCTTTACTTCGGCAAGACAAATCCTGCATGCGCCGATCTCACAGAGTCCTTTCATGTAGCATAAGGTGGGGATCTCGATATTGGCGTATTTCGCCGCTTCAAGTAATGTCAAGCCTTCGGGGACTTGGAGCGACACGTTGTTGATCTTTATGTTTATCATTTTTTGTTCCATTTTGTTCGCTCCTCCTTTACTGTTTTACTATGGCGTCGAATTTACATTTCTCCAAACAGACGCCGCATTTTATACATTCCTTCTGATCGATCACATGCGGTGTTTTGACCGCACCGGATATGCAGTTGACGGGACAGACTTTAGCGCAGACAGTACATCCTATGCACTTCTCTGTAACAACAACATACTGCAGCAGGTTCTTACATATTCCTGCCGGACATTTTTTGTCGACGACGTGTGCCATATATTCGTCTTTAAAATACTTGTACATTGAAATGACCGGGTTTGACGCAGTCTGCCCGAGTGCGCAGAGTGAAGATTTAGCTATGTGTGTGCACAGAGTTTCCATTTTATCGAGGTCTTCAAGCTCGCCGTTTCCGGATGTGATCTTCTCAAGGATCTCAAACAAACGTTTTGTACCGATCCTGCAAGGGCTGCATTTTCCGCAGGATTCTTCGACTGTGAAATCAAGGAAGAACTTTGCCATGTCGACCATACAGTTATCTTCGTCCATTACGATCAGTCCGCCGGAACCCATCATCGAGCCGACCGCTGCAAGGTTTTCATAATCGATAGGAACATCGAAATGCACTGCCGGGATACAGCCGCCGGACGGACCGCCTGTTTGTGCGGCTTTAAATTTCTTGCCGTTTGGAACACCGCCGCCTATTTCTTCGACGATCTCTCGTAATGTGATACCCATCGGGATCTCGACAAGACCTACGTTCGTAACATTGCCACCCAGAGCAAAAACTTTTGTACCCTTTGACTTCTCGGTTCCCATTGAGGAGAACCATTCGGGTCCTTTAAGCATGATTTGCGGTATATTTGCAAATGTTTCAACATTATTTAAAACTGTCGGCTTGCCGAACAATCCTTTGACTGCCGGGAATGGAGGACGAGGTCTGGGTTCACCGCGGTTTCCCTCTATTGATAAAAGAAGTGCTGTTTCCTCACCGCATACGAATGCGCCTGCGCCAAGACGTATTTCAAGATCAAAGTCAAAGCCGGAATCAAAAATGTTCTTTCCTAATAAACCGTACTCTTTTGCCTGATCGATCGCGATTTGCAAACGATGTACCGCGATCGGGTACTCGGCACGTACATAAACGTAACCTTGATTTGCTCCGATCGCATAAGCTGCAATACTCATTGCTTCTACGACTGCGTGCGGGTCGCCTTCCAGGATAGAGCGGTCCATAAAAGCTCCGGGGTCTCCTTCGTCAGCGTTGCAGCAGACGTACTTCTGGTCACCCTCCGCTTTTGCGGCAAACTCCCATTTAAGACCTGTCGGAAAACCTGCACCGCCGCGCCCGCGAAGTCCGGACGCTTTTATCAAGTCTATGACCTCTTGCGGTGTCATTTCTGTCAGCGCTTTACCGAGAGCGGCATAACCATCAAAACCGATATACTCGTCAATGACCTCGGGGTCAATAACGCCGCAGTTGCGAAGCGCGACACGTGTTTGCTTTTTGTAAAAGCCTGTTTCGTTAAGTGATTTCAAACTATCGTCATCATCAAGGGTCTCGTGGTAGAGAAGACGTGCAACGATACGTCCCTTAAGAAGGTGTTCATCGACGATTTCTTTACAGTCTTCAGCTTTGACCTTAGCATAAAAGCTTCCTTCCGGGTAAATTATCATGATCGGACCAAGTGCGCACAAACCGAAACAACCGGTGTGCACGACCTTGACCTCATTTTCAAGACCGACAGCTTTCAGTTCTGCTTCAAACGCTTCGCTGACAGCATGGCAGCCCGAGGCTACACAACCTGTTCCGGCGCAGAGTAAAACATGAGATCTGTATAAAGCCATACTTTAATTCCTCCTATTCTTTTTCGTAAGCGCCGATAGTATACTCTTGAACAGGGTGACCATTAACTACATGGTCACTGATGATCCTGGCTACTTTCTCCGGTGTTAGATGAACATAAGTTACCTTCTCCTGACCGGGAACGAAGACATCCATGAGAGGTTCAAGTCTGCACATTCCGATACATCCGGTTTGAGCAACTGTTACATTTTCAAGATCTCTCTTTGCGATTTCTGCAGTAACCTCATTGATTATCGCTCGTGCACCTGCAGCGATCCCGCATGTTGCCATACCAACGACTATTCTGGTGGCACTGTCGCTATCCTCACGCATCGTTGCGTTCTGTTTCATTTTGTCTTTAATTGCGGCAAGTTCAGCCAATGATTTCATTTATTAAGTCCATTCCTTTCATTAATCTTCAATACTTATCGCGCTATTTACCTTCTCCTGATAAACTTTGAATGTGTTCGCTCACATATTCCGTTAAAAAAACCACTATCTGCGGGCTGCCAAGTGATACATCATCACCTAAGAGCTCTTTGACTTCCTGCGTGGAGAAAACGAATTCGTTTTCGTTTACTTTATACCGGATGATAAAATCGATCCCGGTATTCAATGAAACAAGGGTTATGATCGTTTCGGTCAAGCTGCCGATCGGCTGCCGGTCGATATGGCTTTTTACAAAGACGGCTGTAACGATCGTTCCGACGCCAAGCTCCGACTCCAGCTCTATTGAGCCACCGGTCATCTCAGCTGCTTCTTTAAAGAAAGAGATCCCAAGACCGATCTTTCTCGTTGTCCGCGTGGTAATAAACGGGTCTTCAACAGCTTTTAGAAAATCCTCGCTCATCCCTTTTCCGTTATCCTTGATGCGAATGATGATCCGGTCAGAAATGCTGTCTTCTTCAACATCTATTTCAACCAATGTTGCTTCAGCTGCGATGGAGTTTTGGGCGATATCCAATATGTTGAGAGAAAGCTCATTCATCATTTGGCGGGATCCTCTTATTCCTTGTACTTAGCCAGGATCTCCGGCACCATACCTTCGACAAGTTTGCCGTAAACGTCCTCATTGATGGAGATCACAGGTGCCAGACCGCACGCTCCGACACAACGTGCCCCGTTAAGGGAAAACTTCATGTCCGCTGTACACTCACCGTCCTTGATGCCGAGCTCTTTTTCAAATCTTTCAAGGATCTTGCCCGCACCGATAACATAACACGCTGTCCCCATACAGATAACGATACGGTATTTGCCTTTTGGAGTCAGTGAAAATTGAGAATAAAACGTCACTATACCATAAATCTCGCTCAAAGAAACACCCATACCTTCAGCAACCATCTTCTGGACTTCTTCAGGCATATACCCGTAAATACGCTGCGCTTCCTGAATAACGGGCATCAATGCTCCTTTTTGCTCTTTATGCCGTGCGATCGCCTCTATTAATTCCTGCTCCTGTTCTTTTGTCCCTGCAAATGGAATCGCGGTGGTTTCACTCATAATATCTTTTTTTCCTTTCTCAATCATCATGTATTGAAAAGCTTAGACTATTGAAAAGCTTACATATACTATAATAATAATACAAAAAAATCAACGTAAAAAATCGATAGCCGCCCGGGCAGTACCAAGATCATCTTAAATATTCTATTACTGCCCGGGCAGTATCAAGATCATCTTAAATATTCTATTACTGCCCGAGCAGTATCAAGATCATCTTAAATATTCTATTACTGCCCGAGCACAGCGTTCCGGTAGTAATAAAGAGTTTTCCTTTTCGCTAATATTCCAGAGTTGATGAGCATCAGAAGAAAAAACCATTTTCTTATCGAAATAGCGGTTTGCGTTCAGCTTAACAAAGTCATTTTCCACGCCTCTGGCAGAAACTTCTATTGTATTGATTTGAAGATGGGGCGGTAAAAACCCGAGGTTTGATATCACACTGAAGGAGTCTCTGTCTATATGTGCAGGGATAAAAGCACCGTTGTGTAAATTTGTCAAGGAGTGAAGCTCGTCAAATGTTATAATTGCCGGTGATATCAGCATACGCTCTACTTCGCCGATGATATTATCGTGTTCGTTAAAAAGAAACTGATGACCAAAGATATCTACTCGATTTTGCAATGTAGAATAGTAGGGTTTTAAATCCGTTTCAAAATTATAAGCCGTCTCCAAGTCGCAAAAAAGACAAACAACATGAACTTCCTCAGCAGTTGAAACCTCTATCCCGGGGATCACGATCAGCTCTTTGCCGGCTTCCGTCTCTGCAGCTTTTGCCGCTTTCATTACAGGCTCTACGTTTGACAAAGCATTATGATCTGTGATGGCTATCATGTCCAGACCGTTTAAAATAGCCATTCCGACAATATCGTTTGGTGTCATGTCGTCATTGGCACAAGGAGATAACGCGGAATGAATATGAAGATCATAAAATACGGGTTGCAACCGCGATACCTGCTTTCTTAAGATCGTTAGTGCTCATTGGAGGCGATGGAATACCTCTTATGCGCATAACCCTATATTAATTGAGAAAATTTCACAGCTAAAGAGTACGCACTTTCATCTGATGTAAAAATAGCAAGTCCTTCCTCGTTTGCTTTTTCTATAACGTTGTCCGGAGCGGTCAACCCTTCGGGGAGTATCACACAAGAAGCATCGGTCATGACTGCAACAGCAACCATATTAAGGGAAGACTGTACTGTGATCCATATATCACCGGATTGACAGCCGCCAAGTACACGGCTGAGAAGGTCTGAAATATAACATGATTCGATTTCTCTGTCAGTCTCGCCTGATAATCTTCTAAGCTTTAGCTCTTTAGCAAGCGTTAATAAATTCATTCTCAATCATGCCTTTCTTTAAGAGATCTTTTTCATGCTCTTATTTTCATATGCCCGGTGATCGTGATTTGCTGTAAGAAAGTTTACTTATCGCCGTGTGCCGGTTCCCTGAAAGGCGGCGGCATATATTCCTGCAGTTCAGCCATCTCATGGAAAAGGCTTGCCATACGCTCACGAAGCTTAAATACACAATCGCTCTCGTGAGCGGTGCCGTTAATGATATCCTCGGCGAGTGCATGGCATGTCGGAGCTCCGCAAGAACCGCAATCTATACCGGGAAGTGTATTGGAAAGACTTTCGATATCAGCAAGCTTACGCATCGCGACACCTCTGTCGGCATCCAGACGCAGGATCGAGTTATATTCAGGAGTTTTTTGCCAGTTTAATACTTCCGGGGTAAGACAACTCCTGTCGATAGAATTAAGATCTTTATCTTCCTCGAGCTGCTGCCCCATGCGCTGGATCCTGGCTCTTGCTACAAACGGGTTTTCCGCGGTCAGACAACCGCCTACACAACCACCCGGACACGCATTCAACTCGACGAAACGCACACTGGTGAACTTATCATTTTCGATTTCATCAAGCACTCTTATCACATTATCTATGCTGTCAACAGCAACAAATAAAGATTCTTGTATCGCGCTTCCTTCACCGCCCGAAAAAGACCATTTGATCCCGCGAACGCCTGCTTTAGAAAGATTCATCGGTTCTTTCATTTTCTCAACTACCGGCAGCAGCTTGATAAAAGCCTCGCTCATCGAGAAAACACCGTCGATCACAACTCCATCATAACCGATACGGTATTTTGACGCTGTGATTTTTGCCGGGCAGGGAGAGATGAAGAAAACGCCTATTTCCTCAGGGCTCAGACCTGTTTCCTCTACTGCCTTAGCCCGTGCGGCAATAGCGGCAAGCTCTACAGGTGTAACTGTTTTTAAGACGTTATCGAGTAAACCGGGATAACGTACGCAAATAAGTTTGACGATGACCGGACAGGCTGAACTGATCAGCGGACCACGCAGAAGTGCACGTGTTCCGGGCAGAATGTCTTTTGTATATTCAGAGACGCTCTGTGCTGCCAGAGCAACCTCAAAAATCTCGTCAAATCCGATGTTGATCAATGCGGTCAATATTATATTTACATCACGAATACTTTTAAACTGCCCGTACAAAGAAGGTGCAGGCAAAGCGATCTTGTGTTTGAACTTTTCCATGATCGAGATATTATCGGATATGGCCTTTTTTGCATGATGCGGACACGCACGAATGCATTCACCGCAATCGATACAGTGGTCACTCATGATCACTGCTTTTCCGTTTCTGACACGGATCGCCTCGGTCGGACATCTCTTTATGCAATTGATACAACCCTTGCATTTGTCTGCATCAAGTGTAACTGAATGAGTAATTGCTTCCATTGTTTTCCCTCATTATACCTTTTTCTGCTAACCTTTTTCGCTGCTTAGTGCTGCGCATCATCCCGAAAGTTATGCTCCGGCAGATCATGCTCCGGCAGAGATCGTAATAATCAAGGTAGTTCCTTTACCGACTTCGCTTGTAAGACTGAAATCATCACTTTGCTTTTTTATGTTTGGCAGCCCCATTCCGGCACCGAAACCAAGCTCGCGAACAGACTCGGAAGCGGTAGAGAAGCCTTCCTGCATAGCAAGATCGATATCAGCTATGCCGGGACCTTCATCTGCCAATGTTACCTTAACATAGTCCTCCGCAACTTCGACGGTAGCAATGCCGCCGCCTCCATGTATCACCATGTTTATTTCTCCTTCATACATTGCGATAGAAGTCCGCCTTATGAAGTCGGGAGAAAAGCCAAGCTGCTTCAACGTCCTCTTGACTGCCGCGGAAGCGGCACCGGCAGATGCGAAATCATCAGCACTAACATTGTACTTTTGTGTAAGAACCTCAGACATATCAATGAGTATTCCTTTCTGTTACTTATACGTCGCCACCCGGCAATCCGGAGTTGTACAGGAGACCGCAGGATGTATACATAGAATAATCAGTTTTCATTACGACGATGTCTTTTTCGTTTGCCAATTTAATAAGAGCTTCATCCGGCTCTTTTCCGCGCACTATCATTACACAATGGATGTCCATCATCTCAGCTGTTCGAACGCTTTGCGGGTTGTTGAGACCTGTAAGGAGCAGCCCTTTATTCTCGCCGAAAGCAAGCGCATCACTCATTAGATCCGCTCCGCAGGCTGCATTTATATTGATGTCGTCAAACGGGACATCTGTATAAACCTTTGCCTTTAATATCTCCATCACCTGATCCAGTTTCATTAAGTTCATTCCTTTCATCACAAGCTCTTTAAACGCGCAACTATGATATCATTTAATCGGTAAAGCCGCAATATATTTATTATGTTATCAAATCCATAATTATCTCACCGGCTAAAATAAGCCCGGCAACAGGAGGCACAAATGCAACACTGCCCGGCAAGGGGCGGGTGGAGCGATGGGACAGGAGAGCCGTTCCTCTGTCACACGTCCCTCTGTCACTAAGCGGATCTTCTTTTGAATAGACGACCTTTAAGGATTCAACGCCTCGCTTGCGCAATTCCTTTCGCATGATGCGTGCCATTGGACATACTGAGGTTTCATAGATATCGGCGATCTCAAATGCCGAGGGGTCGAGTTTATTTGCTGCGCCCATCGAAGAAATGACCGGTACATTCATTGCTTTAGCGCGGCATACCAGCTCCAGTTTGGCTGTCATCGTATCAACAGCGTCTGCAATATAATCGTAAACCGACAGGTCAACGGTATCTGCTGTTTCAGGCAGATAAAAAAGTTTACACGCTCTGACTGACACATCCGGATTTATATCAAGCAAACGGTCTTTGATCACTTCGACCTTATCGCGACCGATAGTACTGTGTGTTGCAATGATCTGGCGGTTTATGTTTGTGACATCGACGACATCGCCGTCAAAAACGTCTATATTTCCAATACCGGAGCGGCATAAGGCTTCAGCGGCATGTCCGCCGACGCCACCAACACCGAAAACCGCCACCCGGCGGTCTTTCAGTTTATTGATATTCTCCTGACCCAATAATAAAGCTGTTCTTTGAAATTGATCGATCAAAGTAGATTCATTCCCTCCGTAACAGGTACATCCCGAGAACGGATCGCTGCTCACCGTTCAATTTTCTATGTCAACGAAAACTTAGAACCGTCTAAGATAGAATCGTCGTTAAACACCCAGTCGCGTATATGGATAACTGTTATTTTTCCTCCGCTGGAACGGCATACGGTTTTTTCTATTCCCGCATTGATGATCAGACGGCGGCACATACTGCATGAACTTGTATCGTCCAGCAGTTCGCCTGTTTTTGCATCTATCCCTGTCATATACAATGTTGATCCCATCATATCACGGCGTGCTGCCGAGATGATCGCATTTGCTTCCGCGTGAACGCTCCGGCAGAGCTCATAACGCTCACCGCTGGGGATGCCAAGCTCGTCTCTCATGCATACTGCACGATCGAGACAATTTTTTCTGCCGCGCGGCGCACCGTTATATCCTGTTGCGATTATCTCATCATTCAGGACGATGATCGCTCCATATCTGCGTCGGAGACAGGTACACCTGAGGGCAACCGTTTCTGCTATATCAAGATAATAGTTCTCTTTATCCTTGCGTTCCATAATAAACCCCATTTCCAAAATTTTCACACAAATAAACATAAAAGAATGGGGTTACGCGCCAATTCTTTTTGAATATTTATGTTCTTTCACGCTAAACCCCATTTCCAAAATTTTGCTTGTTGATGCAGTTCTCAGCACGGCACATCCGCTTCATTATAGCAAGATTTTATACCGCCATCAAGAGAAACATTAAGAGCTGTTTTTATTGTTGCATATTGGTGTTTGGCAAAGTATAATTAAATTTCAGGCGCTAAAATAAGATGATATCAATGAAGGAGTTTTTGATGTTTTGTAGTAATTGTGGCAACGAAGTAAGTGCAGATGATAAATTTTGTATAGATTGTGGTGCTTTACAAACGCATTCAGCTGCACAAAATGGAGATACTCAGCCGCCGGAAATACCTCAGAAAAATAAAAAGTCCCTAAAATGGCTTTGGATAACCCTTGCATCGGTCGTAACAGTCGTTGCACTGGTGTTTGCCGCGTATTTTATCTTTTTCCGGGATCTCGGCTCAGTTGCGCTGGTAGGAAAAGCACTTTATAATCTTGGTACAGAAGCTGAGGAACGTTTCGATCACACTCCGTTTAAAATTTTTACAACGCTGGGAGATGTGCTTGAAGACGGGACGTTGACAACAAGCTTCAATTATTCAACAGCCATAATGGGAGGCTTTCTTAACACTGATGTTGATGGAACATTTATACTGTCATCAGATTTAAAAGAGCGTAACTTCGCTTTGGAAGCACAGGTCGGAACAGGAACATTCCTTGGAGCAGTGGAATTTGATGCATATATAAACAGGGAGCGGCTGGCTTTAAGGTTGCCGGTTTTGGACAACAATTACTATGGTATAACATATGATACATTCAGAGAGGATATCCGTTCTTTCGGGAATTTACTAATGCTTAGTGATGATATCATGGATGAATTTGCTGATTATGTTGATATACTCAACACTGCTCTGAATGTTGAAGTATCAGATATTTCAGATGTCGATATCCAACCTGTTTTTTCCGATGCAATAAAGAACTTTACCGCAAACCTGGAGATCAAGAACAGAAGAACGACTATAAATTCCGGTAATGAAAGTATAAGATGCCGGGTGGTCGAGTTTATTATTTCTAAAGCAACATTACTGTGTCTGCTGGATGATATTTACAACGAGTTTGATAGCAATGAAGCATTACAGGATATAATAGACGATATTTATGGAAGCATCCCGTTTCCGGTATTATTTGGCAATAACAGCGTTTACGAACAGTTTTCAAGAGATTTCAGGAGTTTTATTGAAGAATTCGAGAGAAGCTACTCCGGAGATATCGTGTTTGCTTTTTATATTGGAAATAAGGACAGGCTTTTACGCGCAGAGATCAATGTGGACATCGAATATGATAACAACCAAATAGAAATGAGTACTATGTTCGACTTCGGTAAGTCAATCGATGATGATTGGGTCATGGAAATATGGACCCGTGAATCCGGCTCAGCCGAAAATTACTCGATCACCTGGTCTTATGATAAAACGTCGGATGTTTACACAAATTCGATCACGATTTATACAGGCACAATGGATTCGTTTGTACTGACGTCCGAATGGGACATAAATAGAGGGGATTTCACATTATCCTATGCAGACAGGTGGGATAGATCCGAACTGACCGGGATATTGACAACAAATGACAAGGATTTCCGCCTTTCATTCAACGATTTATTTCCCAACGATCCTTATACCGGCCTAAGCATCGAGATATCAACAAGAGCCGGTGCTCAAATCAAAGAGATCAGTTATATCAATGTCGATCGATGGGGAGCATCCCTGATAGAATCGATCACCAGACTTATTATCAGCAGTTTATTATTTTCTTAAACACACACTTACGCCATGCACCGGGCTACAGAAAACCACATGATAAAATAGCATGGCATACGTGTCAACTCGATTCCTTTCTTTAGTATTTTTCACACTTACTCCAATGTATTTCCATGGTGAAGAAGCTTCACTATTATAAGGGGATATTAAAAATGAGTGGAACTCAAAATGAACAACATGATAACGTTATACCTCCCGTTAAAAAAAGAGGATTAAGATTACGAACAAAGCTGATCGTGATTTTTGTTGTTGTAATGATCATTCCGGTAGCGGCTTTGATCGCTATTACCATGAATCAGGTATTGTCACTGGGTTATGAATTAAGAGAGATATCTGTCTCCGACGCAACGAATGCACTAAATGACGGTGCACGGGACAATCTGGAAAGAATGACAACAGATACCGCATCTGACGTTGCAGCGTTTCTATACCAGCGAGATCAGGATGTGCGGCTGCTTGCACAGCTTATGCCCTCTGATGAAGCATATATGGTATTCTCGGATAACAGAAACAGTAAGCTGATGACGATGGGAGAATGGGCGATATCCGCTGACGGGATGACATGGGTAGAGCTGGATCCGTTTGTATTCGAAGGAAATCTTGATGTATCGACAAACAGGGAGAACAACGACCAGCTGTTTGGGAGCAGCTTTAATTACAGACCTCCCGAGTTTTTTGAACATTATCTTGAGATCTTTCCGCTATATGATGAAATAACATTCATTGACCTGAACGGTCAAGAGCTGTTTAAGTATGTAAACCCTAACACAACCAAGAAAAATTATCCGATGAATCCGGAAAAAGTAAATATATCAGACAAGGCAAACACATACGTTAAAGCAGAGACATACTGGGAAGACTTGCAAAAGCTGCAGCCCGGAGAGATTTATGTCTCTGATGTCATAGGTGCATATGTCGGAACAAATTTTATAGGAATGTATACCCCCGGGGCTATGAGAAACGCAGCTCAAACACATCCGAATTACGATTTGCTTCAAAGGCTGGCAAATCTGCCGCTTGATGAATTCTATTCTATAGCAAGACAACAGGCGTTTGCCGGCTTTGAGAATCCGCTGGGGCAGCGATTTGAAGGTATAATACGTTGGGCTACTCCCGTTCTGGATTTTGAAGGAAAGATCTGGGGATATGCAACAATGGCACTCAACCATGACCATATAATGGAGTTTGTTGATTTCATAACTCCGATGGTTGAGCGCTACTCTGTGCTGCCGGACGCAATTGACGGAAACTATGCATTTATCTGGGACTATAAATGCCGCAGTATAGCTCATCCGAGGCATCATTCGATCGTCGGCTTCAACCCGCTTACCGGGGAACCGCAGGTACCGTGGCTGGAAGGCACGATAATGCTGGAACGGGATTACGTGCGCGGAGGTTTTCTGCTTAGTGATGATGAGAGACCAATACCGGTCCTTGACTCAAACGGAGCAACACAACCGGCTCAGGATACACCTTTTTATTACTGGTATAACGCCGGAGGCAGTGAATGGCTTGAAGCTAACGCCTCATGGAATGATCTTTCAAAAGAACCGGCGGGAACAAGCTGGGGTGAATTCTTTGATGCATATAATGAAAACAGGGATATACTGCCGCAATTCGGCGAAAGACCGCTAAGAGACTATTACGGAAATCCGGTCTATGATGAATATGGTCATCCGATATTAGATTATCAATCGCGCAGCAAGACCCCGGCAAGAGCATTGACTCAAGCAGGTTTTGTTGGTCTTGACGGGCGGTTCCTCAATAATGCTCCTCAATGTACAGGATGGATGGACTTAACAAAAGACGGCGGCTCCGGCTCGTTTTATATTTACTGGAGCAATGTTTATAAACCAAGCACAGCGGGTGCCATTCAATATTACACCGGTAAATATGCACCTGAAGTGCAAGGCAACAGGCGCGGATTTGCAATGGTCACTATCGGTTCAGGTATAGATGATTTTACTGAACCGGCAGTTTTGATGGGAGAGAGGATCACAGCAGCAATAAACGAGAGCTCGCAGGATAATATAATGCAACTTATGATAACAAGCGGCGGTGCGCTTATTATCATACTTTTAGTTGCAGTGCTTCTGGCGTTATCTGTTACCAGAAATATAAGGCTTCTGATAGTCGGATTGTCCAGATTCCAAAATGGAGAGAGAGATTTCAGGATCTATTCAAGGAAAAAAGATGAGTTCGGAGAGCTGGCTGATTCATTTGACGAAATGGCGGACAGTCTTGAAAATAGTATCAACTCGCCATTGGCAATAACAAATCTGCAGCTTGAGCTGATATACATGAACAGTCATGCTCTCGAAGTGCTGGGTAAAGAACTATATAAAGTTGTGGGGGAAAAATACAGCGAAGTCAGTGTTTATCCGGCAGGTTCACCGTCAGATCCGATCTCCGCTCTGCATGAAGGCAGAGATGCAGAGGTTCTTTACAAAGAAGATACCGATAAATATTACAGAGGATCAGCGAACTTCCTGTACAACAAAAGCGGAGATAAAACCGGTTATATCATAATGACAAACGACGTTACAGAAATGGAAATAGCAAGACAAAGAGCAGAGCAGGCAAACATAGCAAAGAGTAATTTCCTTTCAAATATGAGTCATGAGATCCGCACACCGTTAAATGCTATCATAGGCATGACATCAATAGGTTCGTCATCAACAGACATTGAGAAAAAAGACTACTCACTAAAGAAAATCAGTGAAGCATCAAAACATCTGCTTGGAATAATCAACGACATTCTCGATGTATCAAAAATCGAAGCAAAAAAATATAGTTTATCGGAATCGACATTTGAAGTCGAGGATCTGATACAGCGGGTCATTGACGTTATCAACTTCCGTGTCGAGCAGAAAAAACAAAGGCTGTCTGTCCATATCGATCCTAACATACCGGATAAACTGATCGGCGATGACCAGCGATTAGCGCAGGTCATAACTAACCTGCTGTCAAACTCGGTCAAGTTTACTGCGGAAGAGGGAAGCATACACCTGGAGGTGATGCTTGACGAGGAAAAAGATGGAAATTGTACGATCCTTGTTGTGGTCAGTGATACCGGCATTGGTATCAGTCAGGAACAACAGGAGCGTCTGTTCTCGTCATTTGAGCAGGCTGAAGCCAGCACTTCGCGCAGATTCGGCGGTACTGGTCTCGGTCTTGTTATAAGCAAGAATATCATTGAAATGATGGGTGGAGAGATTTGGGTCGAATCTGAACTGGGAGACGGCGCGGTCGTATCATTTACAGTTAGTATGAGATGCGAAGAAGGCAGTCAAAAAAAATCATTTGAAAATAGGGTAAAGGGTGATAACACAAGGTTGCTCATCGCTGATGATGACATGGGAACAAGAGTATTTTTTGAAGAGTTCGCCGGAACCCAGGATATAACATGCGACGTTGTGCCGATCGGTGAGCATGCACTTGCATTGATGACAGGAACCGGAAAGTACAGTATCTGCTTTATTGAGTTTATACTTTTAGATATGACCGGAATCGAACTGGCAAGAGCAATAAGAGAAACAAATAAGGAAATCGAGATAGTATTACTGATATCAGGAGCAGATTGGGATCTATATAAAGAGCGTGCTTTTGAAGCGGGTGTAACCGGCAGTTTATCTAAACCCCTGTTTACATCATCGGTTGTCGATTGTATAAACGACCTTCTATTTACCGAAAAACGCAACGCTGCTGACATTGATGTGGATGAGACAAATTTTGAAGGCAGGACCGTACTTCTGGTCGAGGATGTTGAAATCAACAGGGAAATAGTAATGGCATTACTGGAACCGACCCGCCTTAATATAGAATGCGCTGTAAACGGAGTTATGGCAGTCGAGGAATTCACAAACAACCCGGATAAATATGACATGATATTTATGGATATTCAAATGCCGGAAATGGATGGATTCACAGCAACAGAAAAAATAAGAGCTTCAGGTTTGAAACGCTCGAAAACTATACCGATAGTTGCTATGACTGCTAACGCTTTTAATGAAGACATAGAAAAATGCCTTGCATCAGGTATGAATGATCACATAGGGAAACCGCTTTCATATGATATAGTGATATCAAAACTGGAAAAGTATCTGAACGGATGATAAAACAATAAATAGAAAAGGAGATTTTATGATTACAGATCTACTCAGTTCGCATAAGGGTGATTTTAAGAATCACACCGAGTTGCGGGCGCAGGAAAACACATCGCGAAGAGTGACTCTGCTTGCCGGCAATATGGTCAGCAACACTCAAGCGACAGTCGGCGGTGTATCCGCAAGGGTTTATAAGGGAGGCACCTACGGGTTTGCCTCAAGTGCCGAATATTCGGACGAAAGCGTCAGGAATGTATTAAAAGCAGCTACTGATAATGCGGTGTTCATGGACAAGCATGTGCAAAAGGCAATGCCTCCGATACCAGGCGCACAAGCGGGGAATTTTGGACTAAAAACCACGCCGGGAGAGTTTGTACCGCAAAGTTATCTGATCGACTTCGCAAACGAGGTAGATAACCTGATAATCAAAAAATACCCGAAACTTTCAAGCCGGACGGTCGTGGCAGACATTCTTGATATTGAAAAGATGCTTATCGTCAGTGACGGTACGGATATGCATTGGTTTCAACCGCGTAATACAGTCTATGTCTTTATGACAGCCGAGACTGATGACGGTGTTCCGCTGGAGTTATTCCATCCGTTTTCCACACTTGGACGTTTCAACGAAATATTCCCGGACACTTCGGTACTGGTACCGGAGCTTGACAAGCTGTATGAAGCGCTGATGAAAAAGCGTGAAGGGGTATATTCAAAAGCAGGGCTTTGCAAATGCGTTCTGCATCCGGAGATTGCCGGGATACTGGCGCATGAAGCTGTCGGGCACACAGTCGAAGCTGATCTTGTGCTTGGAGGTTCGGTCGCGGGATATAATCTGAACAAACAGGTTGCCAGTGAGCTTGTGACTATGGTGGACTTTGCGCACACGATATTCGGTAAACCATGCCCGATGCCGGTTTATGTAGATGACGAAGGCATAGTAGCAGAAGATGCAGTTCTTATCGAAAACGGTATACTAAAGAGTTTCATGCACTCAAGGGAAACTGCGCGACACTTTGATGTGAAACCTCAGGGCAACGCGCGCGGGTTCCTGTTTTCTGACGAACCGCTTATCCGCATGAGAAATACAGCGATCTTACCCGGAAAAGATAAAATGGACGATATGATAGCAAGCATCGATGACGGTTATTACATTGTAAAAACCGGTAACGGTCAGGCGGATACAACAGGGGAGTTTACATTCTCTATCGAAATGGGTTATGAAATCAAAAATGGTAAGATCGGGCAGGCGATCCGTGAAACATCTATTTCAGGTGTTGCGTTTGAGATGCTAAAAACTGTCGATATG
>Ga0123356_10002938_pt1 | contig 18034 bp, 21 predicted proteins | sample TergutEmb28metaG_2_FD_92546 | JGI IMG/M metagenome (GOLD analysis project Ga0123356, IMG submission 92546) | Embiratermes neotenicus P3 segment gut microbial communities from Petit-Saut dam, French Guiana - Emb289 P3 | ecosystem: Host-associated > Arthropoda: Insects > Digestive system > Gut ...
ACCTTCCCCGGAATAACAAGCGTACGACTCTTTATCTTACTCTCTACCTCAAACTCTTTAAAAAACTTCGCAATCGACGACGCCGAAAGCTTCCCGGCAGCCCAGGCAGTCAAAACCGAATAACCACCCGCATCCGAGATAAGCAGATTCATCGGCACGCCCGAACGCTCAAGCTCACCCGTAACAACAAAATACGTGAGTGCAAAGTCCACCGTAGTCACGCAAATCGAATTCTCATCAGCGCCATTAAGCGGATAAATACCGGGCTCTACCTTCATCGGCTTTTGCGGATCGGTATAAATGTTCTGACGCAAACCATAAAGCGGCAAAGCCTGCGGATAAGACATATCCTCCATAACGATTATCGAACCATACTTCAAAGTAAACAAAGACGCCAAAGCAGTCTGCATATACACATTATCCGGCGCAAGCTTACCGACATTCACAAGTGACGGATACCCAAATGTACGATTACCGCCCTTCAAAGCAGCCCTCCTGATTTGCACAGCCCCTGCAAAAGCATCCTTGACAGAAACACAACCGACATCCAAAACCAGATCCTTATTCCCCAGCTTCTCCAAAGCCGCAACCGTATCATAAAGCTCATAAAGACTTGCACCCGAAACGCCCAGCACAACACTAAACTCAGTCGCAAGCGCACTCATCGCTTCAAGATTAGAAGCACTTGCCCCGTTCAAAAGCGGCTTCGCAGAAGCACAAACCTCAAGAGCCGCACGAGCAACATCAACATCAGTGCACTCAAGAATCAAATCACGCTCAGACCCTACAGCCTTCTTAACAAGTGAAACATAAGCATCCTTGTCGCCATCATAGCGAAGATTCAAAAGCTCCACATACATCCGCTCGCCAAGCCTGTCATAATCGACCTTCTTGACCCCCGGAAGCATCTCATCATAACAATCTGCACACACAGTCACAGCGTACAGATTCTTTGAAACAAACGTCTTCTCATGACGGAACAAAACCGTCTCCCCACCGAGTTCTAACCTATCACCCGCACCTAATACAACCTTCTTCATAGGAGGAGCAGTAGCATCACCAAGAGTTGCAAGTGCCTCCTCACTCAAATGAGGACACTTGGCTAGATCGATCGCACCCTGTGCAACCTTCATCGAAAACGCCATACAAGTAGCATTACCGCAATCCTTACAGTTTGTCTTCGGAGTCAACTTAAAAATATCAAGACCTTTTAAAGCCATCTTCCCTCACCCCCTAAACAAGTGCATCGATCAACTCGGAAACAGTCTTCACCGAATCCGGATGACAAAGAATAACCGCATTTGAACCTGCCGCAAGACAAGCAGCCGCAGTTGAAATCTCCATATTCACACCACGCGCCTCAACAGAACCCCAATCGGGATAATCCTCCTTACTTGCGATCGACTCCTTGACCGCCCAAGTCTCCGAATAAACAGGAGTTATTATCGGCATCTTAAGCATAGCATCATCCTGCCCAAGTGCAGCCATCTTGACCCGCTCGATCGTAGACGCAATATACTCAAAACCATACCCGCCCGCAGCAGAACCAAGATTCATGACCATCTTCTCAGGCTTAACACCCAAAAGATTTATAAGCACGTTTAGTTGCTTAGCAAGATTAATATCAACAGCCGACTCTGCAGCGACATTCTGCTCATATGCAAGAGCAGCCGCAGCAGCCACAGCCTTATAATTCTCCTCATGCGCCGAAAGAATCAATATGTTTTTCCCGTGCGCGACCTCAGCCACTTTCTCAAGCAGCTTACTATCCTTCTCGATGTGCTTACAACCCTCGACAGCGACAGGGATTTGGACAGCATCCGCAAGCTCCCCAACCAGAGCAGCACACTCCTCGACAGACTTATCCCCGTTGTTCGGATGCGCCGAATCGAGACTTAAAACGAGAAAATCCGCACCCGGCATTTTTGAAGCACGAACCGCCATATCAACAACCGACTCAGCCCCTGCGTAAAACGCCTCAATACCGGGAACCCCCTTCATGAAACCCATGTCGGAGATAGCGACCCCGACCTTCGGACGATGCTCGATAGGAGCATCAAAAGTATAAAGCGGCAGAACATTCTCCCCGCCCAAAACGACCTCATTTCCCCCGGAACCAAACGTCAAAGAATTGATACTCGCATTAAAAACCTGACTATCCTGCTTAAAAGCCATAAACACCAACCTCCTCAACAAACTTCAAACAAATTATATACGAAATTCCACCATTCATCAACCCTAAAAATGGCGAGATGAATCGCATTCATCAATGCATTTGCTGACGGCTCCCCGCCCCCAAGTAGATGCAATAAAAATTTGCATCCGTACGCCCACCCACCCGGCGGGTCACCTATCCACTGAGTAACTATCAGCAATAGTGGACTATAGTCTTGACGCTTCCTTGATTCTTCAATGAAAGCCGTTTAGTGGCTAACAAAATAAAATGAGAGAGATGCCTTTCAGCATCTCTACTATTTCAATACTTGCGTATTACAAGAACACCATCTAATTACAGAACATGCTCCTAACTTTCTCTATAATAGACTCATCGATTCTGAAACCATAATTTAAGAGGTTATCGATTTCTGTTTCTATATCGGAAATAATGCACTTATGCCGTGCGGCAATCATATGCCTAATGTGCCGGTAACATTCAAGCCCATTTGCTTTGCTTTATTTCTTGCATAGCCATCATCAAGGATCACGTTTGGGATTCCCAGTTCACCTGCTCCAATAATAACCTCAACCTCGCCTAAGTGCAAACGCCCTATCATAGCAGATACAGCTGTTTTATTACTAACTGTGAACACACTTAACTTATTGGATGACCTCATCTTGTTCAATGCTATAGATACATCATTCGGTTTACGGACTGCTTCATCCCATGCACTGTAAGGAACGAAAGTTTCCTTAAATAAGTCATTTAATAAGTGTAGTCTTCCAAGCTGAGAAAGGAAAATCAGAGGACTTGCATTGCAAATTACCTTGTCATTCATTGCTGCATGCCCTTTGCAAATGCTAAGTCTTCCTCTAGCATATCCTCAGAATAATCAACTACAGGAACACCAAATGTACAGAGCAGCTCTATAAAGTCCTGAAGTGCCAAACCAGCGTACTCCGCCGCTCGCGACAGGCTTATTTCCTTCGAAACAAACATACCAACAGCCAAATCCAACTGCACTTTTTTCTTTAGTTTCCCCCGGAACTTTGGTGTACGTCCAAGTTCAGCATATAAATCCGACGGTAAGGAGATTGCAACTGTTCTTTCATCCATAATCAAGCACCTCTCCTACATTATAGTCGGATAAACAAGCTAATGCAAGCGTTCGTAAAAGCAAACGCATTTTTTATACCCGATAAGACGTTTTATTTCACCCTCGACAGGAATTGAAATTGTACTGCGTCAAGTGCAAGCACTGACTTCTAGCTTGCAAAATAATACCACGCTTAACAGATATGCAAGCACTGAAAACAAGGAAAATTAACAAACAATTATCTTGCATTTTCCATGCCTATATAGTAGAGTTTAGTGTGAACCTATTTTGCGAAAATCGGAGGGAAAAAGGTGCCAAAATTTATCGCAGTTGCAGGAAAAGGCGGAACAGGAAAAACGACCCTATGCGGCATGATCGTGAAGCATCTCGCCGAAAGAGAAAAGGGTCATATTTTAGCTGTTGACGCAGACCCAAACTCCAATTTAAATGAAGTCCTCGGCGTAAAAGCACCAAAAACCCTTGGCGAGATCCGCGAAGAAGTCCTAAAAAGCAACGTCGACGAAGGCATGCCCGGCGGCATGACGAAGCAGGAATACATGGACTTCATGTTCGGCGACGCACTCGCAGAAGAAGACAACTTTGATTTGTTGCTCATGGGCAGGACACAAGGCGAAGGCTGCTACTGCTTCATAAACGGAGTGCTCAGAACACAAATCGATAAATACTCAACAACATACTCGCACATCGTCATCGACAATGAAGCAGGACTCGAGCACATCAGCCGAGGCACACTGCCAAAAGTCGACACCCTGATACTGGTCAGCGATTGCTCACGCCGCGGAATACAAGCTGCAGGACGAGCCGCCGTACTGGTAGAAGACCTAAAACTAAAACCCGAAACACTAAAACTTATAGTGAACCGTGCACCAAACGGAGAAATTGCCGAAGGCATCCTCGAAGAAATAAAAAACCAAAATCTCGACCTGCTGGGAGTCATCCCACAAGACGAAACAGTGTACCTATACGATTCAGAAGGCAAACCAATCGTAGAAGTACCAAACGACAGCCCAATAAAAGTAGCAATAAAAACAATCATTTCAGACTTAAACATATAAAATATATATTTAAAGATAATGGAGGAAAAACAATGGGCGCTTTAACCGATCTGATTTATGGAGGCTCTAATGCTGTTGCCGGACTCGTTGAAGGAGCAGTAAACGACGCGATCGCACAGCACGGAGAAGACAAAACTCTGAGCTTTCCCGACACTGCGTACTTTTTCCCGACTATCTACGCAGCAACAGGAGTAAAAGTTCAGAAACTCGGAGACCTGGTACCCTGTGTTGGTGTACTGAAAAGTCTCATCACAAACAAAGAAGACCTCGGCGACGCGCTCAATGCAGGACTCGCCACAGCAGTCGGAGCAGAGATCCTCGAAGGCTTAGGATATCTCGACGCCAACCCGTATGCAGACGTTGCCGGAATAGGCTTCGTGCCCGACTCTATTATCCGCGCACTCGGAGTGCCGCTGGTAACAGGAGACATCCCGGGCGTAGCAGTCATTATCGGAAAAGCAGATGACCCGCAGGATCTCGCTAACGTCGTCAAAGATTATCAAGTCAAAGGACTGCTTACATTCCTCGTAGGCGAAGTTATCGACCAGGCAATCGAAACCGGAGTAAAAATGGGACTCGACTATCGTGTGATTCCACTCGGACACGGCATAACAGCAGTCATCCACGTCGTAACCATCGCAATCAGAGCAGCGCTCATCTTCGGCGGACTCCAGCCGGGCGACCTCCCGGGACTGCTCGCATACACAAAAGAACGCGTCCCGGCGTTCGTCAATGTATTCGGCGCACCAGATGCAGTCGCAGTATCCGCAGGCGCCGGCGCAATAGCACTCGGATTCCCGGTCATCTGTGATGTTGACCTCGGAGACCTTCAAGTACCGGGCGCACTCGTATCAGTGACAGATCACGCACAAACAGTCGCAGAATCACTTAAGCTGCGTAATATAAAGGTAAAAGTAAAAGACATCAATATCGCCGTAGGCTTTGCATCAGCATTCGAAGGCGAAATAATAAGAAAAGCAGACATGCATGCAGAGTTCTACTCAGGCTCAAACCCGACATGCGAACTTGTAGTAATGGTCGATCCGTCTGAAATAACCGGCGACTCCATAAATATCATCGGACCGGACATCGACGGTACCGCACCTGTAGAACTGCCACTCGGCGTCTACGTAGAAGTCGCAGGCGAAAAAATGCACACCGATTTCGAACCCGTCATCGAACGTAAGATCCACCACTGGTTCAACTACGTCGAAGGCGTGATGCACACCGGACAACGCAACCTCTTCCGTGTCAGAGTCAACACCGACGCATACGCAAAAGGCCTACGCCTGCGTGACCTCGCTGAAGTCATCCTCCACGAAGTCATGGACGAGTTCGGCACAGTCGTCGATAAATGCAAAGTCACACTCTACACAGAAAAAGAAAAAGTACAACAACTCTTAGAAGCACAAGCAATGCCACGCTACAGAGCACGTGATGACAGGCTTGCCTCAATGACAGACGAAAGCGTCGAAACATACTACACCTGCGTCCTCTGTCAATCATTTGCACCTGCACACTGCTGCGTAGTCACACCGGAACGCCTCGGACTCTGCGGAGCCGTGTCCTGGCTTGACGCAAGAGCAACAAAAGAACTCACACCAACAGGACCATGCCAACCGATCCAAAAAATCGGCTGCACAGACGAGCGCACCGGAGCCTACACAGAAGTAAATAAAATCGTCAGTGAATCGACACGTGGAGCAGTTGAGCGTGTAACACTATACTCACTCGTAGAAGACCCGATGACAAGCTGCGGCTGCTTCGAGTGTATCTGCGGCATATTGCCGGAAGCAAAAGGCGTCGTAGTCGTCAATCGTGAATACGCAGGCATGACACCGTCAGGAATGACATTCGGAGAACTCGCATCGCTCACAGGCGGCGGTGTACAAACACCGGGCTTCATGGGACACGGCAGACATTTCATCGCATCGAAAAAATTCGTCTCAGCCGAAGGTGGAATCGGACGTATCGTCTGGATGCCGAAAGAACTAAAAGACGACGTAGCCGATCGCCTGAACAAAACAGCAAAAGAACTATGCGGCATCGAAAACTTCACAGACATGATCTGCGACGAAACAATAGCAACAGACGCAGATGCAGTAGTTGCCTTCCTAAAAGGCAAAAACCACCCCGCACTCGAAATGGAAGACATCGCGTTTTAACACCATCCCCCGTCATTGCGAGCGCACGAAGCAATCCAGATCCCCCCGTCATTGCGGGCTTGACCCGCAATCCCATGCGACCCGAAGGTAGAAAATCTATGTATAACATAACATTCAAAATTGAAGGCGGCGAAGATGTAACCATCTTCGCCGTCGGCGGAGAGAACATACTTGAGCTGGCACGCAAATCGGACATCCCGATAGACGCGCCATGCTCAGGCAATGGAACATGCGGAAAATGCCGCATCAAAATAGAAAATAACTGGCAACTCGCATGCCAGTCCACAATAAGCGAAGACGCTGAAATCTTCGTGCCAAACACCGCAACAAACTATATCAATAAAATAACAACCGAAGTATACTGCCCCGACCCCGGCAATCTCCCATCCAACATACCAACAGCAATAGCAAAATACGGACTCGCCATAGACATCGGCACGACAACAGTATCAGCACTGCTGGTAGACACTGAAGCCGGATATGTCCTTGCCAAAGCAACCACCGGAAACGGGCAGATACGCTACGGCGCAGACGTCATAAACCGTATAATTGAGCAACAAAAACAAGGCGGGATCAAAAAACTGCAAGATGCTGTTATACAAGATACCTTGCTGCCACTCATCGACAACCTATGCGCAGCAACGAAAGTCCCGCATGACAAAATCACACGATTGACAATAGCAGCCAACACGACAATGAACCACCTTCTACTTGGAGTAGACGCAAACTCCATACGCATTGAACCATATCAGCCGGCATATCTGAGCTTCGAACCATATGACCCAACAAGCATTGGAATCAAAGTCTCTCCAAACGCACAAATGATACTCGCCCCGAACATAGGCAGCTATGTAGGTGGCGACATCACAGCAGGAGTCCTCGCAGCAATGACCCCCACCGGCAAAAATATATGGAACAGTTCCGAAATGACTCTACTCATCGACCTCGGAACTAACGGAGAAATAGTCTTCGGCAACGAAGAGTTCCTAATGGCATGCGCCTGCTCCGCAGGACCCGCCTTCGAGGGCGGCGACATCAGTTGCGGAATGAGAGCAACGACCGGTGCTATCGAAGCCTGCCAAATCAACAAAGAAACAATGAAACCTGAACTGACAGTCATCGGCGGCGGCAAACCGATAGGACTCTGCGGCTCAGGACTCATCGATGTTGTAGCAGAACTATTTAGAACAGGAATAATAAACGGCAAAGGCAAGTTCAGCACCAACCCCCAAAAAGGCAGAATCCAACACGACGAATACGGAAACGGAAGCTACATCCTCGCCCACGCCACAGACACAGCAACCGGCAAAGACATCACAATAACCGAAACCGACATCGACAACTTCATCCGCGCCAAAGGAGCGATCTTCTCAGGCATCATGTCACTGCTGACACCGCTAGGCTTCACACCTGCAGACATCGACGACGTCTTGATAGCCGGAGGTATCGGCAGCGGAATAAACATAAAAAGCGCAATCAGCATCGGAATGCTACCCGACCTACCCGAAGAAAAATACAGCTACATCGGCAACTCATCGCTCACCGGAGCATACAACATCCTCACATCCCCGGAAGCAGAAGAGAAAGTAGATGAAATAGCAGCAAACATGACATACATAGACCTAAGCAACGAACCCGGCTACATGGACGAATTCATCGCCGCCTGCTTCCTCCCCCACACAAATGAAACATTATTTCCTTCTCTTCTTTAGAGGGTTTTGAGTCTATATGGTCTTGTAGTTAGTATGTTTTGTTCTGGTAAGCGTAGCACGGATGCGGAGCGCGCGCATTGTCGCATGGATGCGACTACTAAGCGAAAAGAACAAATATACTAGCTACAAGACAAGAAAGGTTCTTATGGAAAAAACTAATTGGGAAATCTCATATGACATTCATTTAGAAAAATACAGTCAGCTTGACCCTGAAGAAACAACAAAGCGAACAGGCATCGAGTTTGACACCGAGCAATCAAGATTCAAACTCGAAACCCTCGGCCACCACCTCTATGCCGAATGGCCCAACTTCAAGCTGACACCAAAAGACAAAGAAACCTGCCCAAAAGCCCTCTACGACTTTGGAATGCAAGTACTCGTCATGCGAGTCCTATACCTCGGAGTCGCAGCACCCGCAAGCGGAAACTTTAAAGCATACCGCGAGCTGCCCTGGGGCGACGTATACGACGCAAACTTCAACGGACGCTGCATAAAACGCTTTGCATTCGGCTTCGGCTTCAAACCCGAAAAATTCGCAGAAGCCGCCGAAAAACTCAGCGGCAAAAAAATCGATGGTGGAGACATCGCATACGAGTTCTCATTCTTAGGCGGCATAGCAAGCAGGTTCATACTATGGAAACCCGACGAAGAATTCCCGCCATCAGCACAAATACTCTTTTCCGATAACTCCGTTCTAATGTATAACGCCGAAGACCTTGCAGCCGTCGGCGACGTCATAATCAGCGCTCTGAAAAACCCTGTATCCCGTGACCCCCTGTAAACTCCCTCGAGTGAACAACTAAACCAAAAACAGCACCGCATAACCCGCCGATTATATGCGAAATACGCGAAACATTATCAACGGTAAAAAGTCCGAGCATGATCTCATTGCCGATATACAGGATTGCAACAAGCAAAACTGTGATCGGCAATCTTCCTTGCCTGATATTGGTAAACGAAGCCATCAAAATGAGCATGAAAACAATACCGCTCGCACCAACCAGTACAACACCGGGAAAGAAAATCACCTTAATAAGCCCTGTCATAAAAGCAGTTATGACCATGATCAGAGCAAGACGCCCACTGCCGTACTTTTCCTCGACCATCGGACCGATCGCCAGGATCATCATAAAATTACCAACATAGTGACTGACACCGGCATGCACAGTCACATGTGTAAAGAGGCGGACATACTGCATCGGGTCAAGAAAACCAGTTCTGCGTACACCAAATAAAGTCACCATACTGATGGGAGTAACCAAATCGATAATAAGCACCGCCAGTGCGATGATCGTGAACCACAAAATCACGGGCGAGTTCAAATCAATAGCAAATCTACGTCTGTTCATAATATACCAACCATAATCTTATTTAAACGGAGGCACAGGAGGCATCTTACTCAACTCTTTATTATACTTCTTGATGTCCTTATCATTGATCTTGATAAGCTTCTTGACACGTCGAATAGCCCTGCCTGTCTCAGCCGTAGTCACGCGAAGATCCTCATTATCCTTCTCAAGACTGGCTATATACCCCATAAGACGCAACTGCTCGGCATACTCCGTACAATACACCTCATAACGCGCATCCTTCTCCTGTTTCATTTGAGCATAATCCATACCCACACCCCCGTAAATTACTGAAAAGATTCTAACACTAAAACCAACACTTGTCCACGCAAAATAATATACAATCAATCCCGATTATGGTATGATTCTTATCACTAACACCATCATGATAGTGAGGGCAAACAGATGAAAGAGAAAGATAATAATCCGGATTCAGAAGTCATGGAAGCACAGGTAGATTACAACAAACGATATACATATGCAGATTACTTAACTTGGGATGATGACAATCGCTGGGAACTTATTGACGGAGTTCCATACATGATGTCAGCACCAAACAGACATCATCAAGGTATCCTTGGCAACTTGTATTTAATATTCGGAAATTATTTAAAAGGCAAATCTTGCAAAGTATATTTTGCACCATTTGATGTACGTCTTAACGCAGACACTCTGGACAACATCGTCGTACAGCCCGACCTAATTATAGTATGCGATGACTCCAAGCTTGACAAGGCCGGTTGTAAAGGTGTGCCTGATATGGTCGTCGAAATCCTCTCACCATCAACAGCAAGATATGACCGTAACCTTAAATTCCATACATACAAAAAAGTAGGCATCAAAGAATACTGGATCGTAGACCCCGAAACTAAATCACTGGCAATTCATATACTCAAAGGCGACGATTACATCATCCACCCATTCTTAGACGAAGAAACAGTCCCCGTCCACGTACTGGAAGGATTCACAATAAACTTATCTGAGGTTTTTGAAGAATAGTAATGAACAACAACTACAACAACTGGATAAAACATCTTGAAGGCACACCCGACGGTGATGCCCTCAAAGCTATGACAGAACCGGATATGCTCGATGCATTCTCCGGCAACATCGCCTTTGGAACAGGCGGACTTCGCGGCATCATGGGACTTGGAACAAACCGCCTCAACCACTACACGGTCGAACGAGTTACACATGGACTTGCAAAAACCATATTGACAAAAGACCTTCCAAAAAGCGTCTGTGTAGCCTATGACACACGATTCAATTCAACCGCCTTCGCACAAACAGTATGCAAAGTCCTCTCAGCCTTTGGAATAAAAGTACACGTTTTTGACAAACCCGTCCCCACTCCGATGCTTAGCTTCGCTATTCGCCACCTAAGGCTCGGCTGGGGCGTCTCTATAACCGCCAGCCACAACCCGCAGGAATATAACGGCTATAAAGTATATAACCATCAGGGCGTACAAGTAACAGACCAACTGGCAAGCGAAATCACCAAATCGATTGAAACTGTAGACTTTTTCGAAAAACTCCCCAATGAACCCGTCATTCCGATAGGCCACACTTGCTCCGTGCTTGACACGGAGTCGACCCGGAATCCCCCCCAAAGCCTGATTACAACCATCGACACAGAACTCGAAGAGTTATACAAAAACGACATCATCTCATACATCACTAATCATCAGCCAAATCCCCCGTCAAACTTCCCATTCGTCTACTCCGCCCTCCACGGAGCCGGAGCCAACGCAGTCCCTGAAGTGCTCAGAAAACTCGGCTACAGCCCGATATGCATACAACAAGAACCCGACGGAGCATTTGGCGGCATACTAACACCTAACCCGGAAGAACCAATCGTATACGAAAAAGCAATCGAAGCAGCAAAAAAAAGCAACGCAAAACTGCTTCTCGCAACAGACCCCGACTGCGACCGCGTCGGCGTCCTCGTAAAAACCCACAGCAAAACCAACACAACAACCGACTTTGAAACCCTCAACGGCAACCAAATCGGAGCCCTACTCATTGATTACCTTGTAAAAACGCGAGGCGTAAACCCGGGTGACACAGTCATAACAACGATCGTCTCAGGACTGCTCGGCGAACGAATAGCAAAAGAATACAACCTCGAATTCACACGCCTGCTCACAGGCTTTAAATACATTGGCGAATACGCGGAACAACTAACCGAAGACAAAAAGTTCTTCTTCGGCTACGAAGAAAGCTACGGCTTCCTCGCAGGAGACGGAGCACGCGACAAAGACGCAGTCATAGCAACAGCACTGATAGTAAAAATGGCTGATTATTACTACCAAGAAAACAAAACACTACTCGACAGATGGGAAGAACTGAGTGAGGAACATGGCTACTGCCTGGAAAACCTACACAGCGCAGAAGCATCACAGAGCAAACAACAAGAAATAATGAAAAAACTCCGCACCAATACAAAAACCGGCACAGACACCATAACCGAAGCAACCCCCAGCACCGGCAACAACCCACTCATAGAAGGCTTAGCCAAAATCGAGGACTACCTCCACGGACTCGACGGACTCCCCCCTGCGGATGTAATAAAGCTAGTCTTCGAAAACAAAAGCTGGGCAGCCATCCGCCCAAGCGGCACAGAACCAAAAATCAAACTCTACACCGGAGTAATAGAAAAAACAAAAGAAAAAGCAGAAACATCCCTGACCCAACTCACAAAGACGCTACTACAAATAATGCAACTATAAAACTTCTAGAACCTTCCATAGAATTACATTAAACAAAAAAAGCTCCCATCACTATACATTCTTTGATATAATAAATATTGGGGAATGAATAGCTAACTTGAGGTGAGACTATGAGCGAGACAATAAGACAAGAGCTTGATAAATATATTTCATCTATTTCTTCTATGTCAGGTGTTTTACAGATATATTTATTTGGCTCATACGCATATGGCGAACCAAGTACTAATAGTGACATAGATTTAATGATTATAGTGGAAGATAGCTTAGATCCATTCAAAACTGCTTACAAAATCAGGCGAAGCCTTGTTGATAGTGATTTAGTACTCGACATAATCGTAAACAGAAAAAAAGCGTTTGATAAGGCATCAGCAGAGCAGACTTTCCAAAAGAACATTAAAGATAATGGGGTGCTGTTATATGCCAAGTGATTTTGTTTTTAAGGTAATAGTAATTTTTGCACCAGTTGCTTTTATTACATATATGTGATATCATTACAAGGAGACTGCATTGTGTATGAACAAGAAAGACGCTATCGACTGGCTCCTTAAACTTTTAGAGCCATTCGAAATACACGAAAGAATGATAAAAGAGTTACTAAAGATTATTCTTCGAACTGGCTATGAAAAACGCTTTTTCGAAGTTCTTATAACAAGGTTAAAGTTTCTTGAAATAAGGGGGGTACAATCTGTCGAACACGAAGAGTTTGAACTAATCAGTGAAGGGTTATTTAGTATGCATTTAGTTGGCAAGGACTTTAACATTCGTATACTATACTCTTTTCTTAGTGATGGTACACCAGCCCTTTTACTTGCTTTTTTTGAGCGAAGTGGCAAAAGGGTTACAGATTACTCTACTTATAAAAAGCCCGCTATGAGTAGATTAAAAGAGTTGGAGGGAAAATATTGTGTCCAATAAAAGTAAGCAATTACGAGAACTTCTTGATGCGCTTACCGAAACTTTAGTTGCAGACGAGGTAATCTATGCTGGCTTAAAGGCGATGGTTTCAGCAACTATCGCCGAAAAAAGACTAAACCTTGGTATGAACCAGACAGAATTTGCAACACACATGGGTGTTTCGCAAGGATTGGTTTCAAGGTGGGAAAATGGTGAAGAGAACTTTACTTTAGAGAACCTGTCTAAAATAGCGCAAAAACTATCTTTAGAGATGCAAAATCCTTTTAAAGAAAAACCAAAAGCTAAGCATATTATTAAAAGCAACATAGTTCCTTTCCCCGGAACTTGGCATGGAAGTCGCTATGATAATAGTGCTAATTATGAGTTAATGGAAATGTAGGGTATAATTATGACTACTTATACTAACGGATTTTCTTGTTTAACAAACGAAACTAGCAATGAGTGTATTCTTGAATTTGCTCAAAACATCCCAGTGTTTAACGAGAATGGGGAAGTGATAGATACGAAGCGAGAGGAAGTGGCTTCTCTAATAATGTTGCCTGAAACAGCCCTTGCTCTTGCGTCTGCAATAAGCAACTTATTGGCGGATAGGTTAGAATCAAGTGACGGCGTTACAAAAAAATAAATCTTCCATCATTACAAAAGATAATGCAAAACCACACGGGTAGCTAAAGCCATAGAGTTATTACAGCTCTGCGGCTAGCTACAGTGTTCTCGTTATCGCAAAGGCGAACTATCCTGTACTACCTACTGGTTTTGTTATAATAATAGCGCTTAAAGAATTCTGAGAGCTCTTCATCGATATTTAACAAAATTTCATTAATTTCTAAGTTCGCTATGAGTTTTCACTATCCTGACTTGCTGTTGTAACTTTTGTATTAATAACAAGGAGCTTATTTATGGAGCATTACGAGTATTTGACATTGCTTATTCAAGAAATCAGCGAGTACACCCGATTCAATATAAACTTGATGTGGGCTATTCTAGGGTTTGTGACCATTTCAGGAATTGCAACTTTGACGCTGTATGCAAGGCTTACTGTTAAAAAAGGTATTATAAATGGCACTAAAAAAGCTCTTGATGAAATAAAAAAGATAAATGATACAGCCGAGAGATATAGAATATTAGAACTCCAGCACAACCGATTAAAGACTCAACTTGATGAACTTGAAGCAAGGATATCAGGAACGGAACCCTTTGTTAAAGGCCTTATGGGAGTGAGCGTAGATGAAATCGAGCATTGACGTTGACGATTAAAATAATTTCCAAGAAACACCGGTATAAATTATCTGAAAAGAAGATAAGACACGGTGGCTAAGTTTGAATCTCACATTCTCTGCCGCAGGAAGAATCAATCTCAGCATTAATGTATTATTGGGCTATAGTAAAATGCTATGGCTCAACTTATAACGCAAAAACGCTCATAATGCGCTAGTGTAACAATATTCGCTAATAGCGAATATTGTTATTGACATATAAGTGCTTGTGTGATATTCTTGTAGTGCCTTGAGCAAGCATTAGCTTGTATTGGTCTCCTCCCGTATAAACATGGAGTATATCGCTTAGGTATACTTGCGAGATAGTAATGTCTCAACTTATGGGCGTTGTATGACGATTTCACACACACCCCATCCTCATCCATACAATAGCACATAACTGCACACGGTCAACGTGTTCAGACATCCCCTTGGGAGCAAGGGGATGTCTCAAAGATTTAGAAAGTCGGCTCGATAGGAACCAACTTCTTCTTGGGAGAACCCTGTGCCACTAAAGTGGCAAATCAATTGGGTTTGAAGGAGGTTGCTCTTATGAGAAACAAAAACAAGGCGCTATCGAACCGGAAGTTGCCCAAGGAAAATGCTACCCATGTCAAAGTAATAAAAAAACTAAGAATTGCTTTGATGATAGCAGGATTTACATTGAGACTGATATCGATTATCGAAAGAGTTTTCAGGTGGTTTGGGTAATGAAAAGACTTTCTATTTTCTGAACTTAAGGGAAAATATCCCTGTAAATATAACTTGAAGCATTGGAAAGTGAGGTATAACTGTGATTGGTGAAGCTTTAAAAATGTTCAGAAGCATTCACGGTTGTAAAGCAAAAGATTTAGCAAAATTACTTGAAATATCTCCAAGTTACTTGTCGGAAATTGAGAATAGCAGAAAGTCACCATCATATGATTTACTTGAAAAGTATTCTGACGTTTTTGACGTAAAGCTCTCTACAATTATCCTGTTTACAGAGGACTATGACAAGAATAAGCTTACAGACAAAGCACAAATTACCGTTAGAAATATGCTCTTTAGTTTTATGAAGCGATTGGAAGAAGAAAGAGCTGATGAAGACCAAAGCGAGCAAGATAAAAAAATATCCCCTTGAAAAAAGCCCTTTATATAAGCTTTCAAACCTAAGAAAAATTGAACGCATAATTGGGCTTAATAAGTATGAGCTTGATAAGATATCGAAACATATTACATATAACGTATTTAATATCAAAAAGAAAGATGGACGAGATCGACCAGTAGCAGCCCCCAACCCTTACTTAAAGAAAATTCAACGCTCTTTGTACAATTTACTGTCAAGGATTGAGAAACCCGATTGGCTAATATCAGGCACAAAGGGAAAGTGCTACATAGATAATGCTAAGTTTCACCAAACGAACCAAAGCCAATATGCTTTGACACTCGATATTAAAGATTTCTACCCAAATTGTACGCGTAAAAATGTATTTATGTTTCTGTCTGGAACCATGAAAATGTCAGATGATGTAGCAGGAACATTGGCTGACATTCTGACATATAACTCAGGAATCCCTGTTGGATCACCAGCAAGTCAATTGCTAGCTTTTTTTGCTTACAAGGGGATGTTTGAGGGTTTGAGTTCATTGGCTTATAGGTACGGTTGTGTCTTTACTGTCTATGTTGATGACCTAGCATTTTCAAGTAAAACACCATTTAACACCAAAGCACTAATAAATGATGTTGTCTTCATATTAAAAATTAACGGTCATAGTATAAAGCGTTGTAAAAAGCGATACTACTCCAAAAATGAAGATAAACTCTTCACAGGGGTAGTATTAGTTTCTGACAACAGCATCACGGTCCCAAATAACTTGCGCTTAAAAATAAAAAATGATAAAGATCAGCTTATAGACTTTGCAGAGATGCCTAAACAAGATAAAGAAAAGTTAAAAAGAAGGCTTCAAGGCAGAATCGTGTCTGCGAGAAATATTGACTCTACTGTATATCCGGAGTTGATCAGAGCGGTTAAAGCAATAGAAACATAAACTGAGGTGTTGCAGTTATGCTAAACCAGCATGAAAAAAAGGATATCATTGAAGTATCAGATAGCTTATTAACCTTTAATGATGTTTACAATAAACCTTATATACCAAAGGAACACGAACAGAGTATTAAAGACGCAAGTGTTTTGTTTTTACCTAGTGAAAACCATAGAAATTTGGGATTGAATCTATTCCCAGAGAACACCAGAGATCTGTATAGTTACTTTATTAGAGAAGCAGAAAGAGAGGGGATTAAAGTCGAGATTTGCGCTTCTGATGATGATTTTAAAACTCTCGAGTTGCATAGTGAATTAATATATATAGCGAAAATGATTTGCACATACGTAGTTTTGCCCATAGTTTGCAGTTTGATCTCAGCTTACTTGTATGACAAAATTAAGAAAACTAATAGGACCGATTTGGACGCAACCATTGAGTTGCTTGTTGAAAAGGACGAAAAAACAAAGAGAATTTACTACAACGGCAATGCAGCAGGTTTCAAGGAAGCAATAGAATGTATCAAAGATACTCTTTTCGCCGATGATGAATGAAGCACCTATAAGTATTACTGAGATTAAGGAATACTTAGCGTCAGAAAAGGATGTTTTTAACAAACGCTATCTTGATTGCATAATTGAAAGCAAGGTTTTGGCTATAAAAGACAATGACGAGGTTTTGGCTAACACATACTGGTGCCTGCACAAAATCGCACAAATTCAGTCGTACTTTCTTACTGCATACTCCTATCTAAAAAGTAGGGACAAACACCGAGAGGCTTGGCGTCTGCTTGATATAATTGATTTAAACCTGTCCAATCTCAGACCACATTTTTGCTGTGATGATAACAAGTATTTTTTATTATTTATTGGTAATATAATCCATGAGTATCAGAAGCTGTTCCCATATGTTTATTTCCTTAGCAGAGAAGGGATAATAAAGAAGGAAGTATGCACCATTTGCAATAAGCCAATTTCTCTAAGAAGTTCGTGCGGACATGAAGCTGGGAACCTTTATATGGGTGAAATGTGTTGCAGAAAGGCAACAGATTACACGATACTTGGAATATCACTCGTTCGCAATCCTTTCGATAAATATACTGTTATTGGTATTCCAAACCGTGAATATAACTACGTTTTGCTTGATACACTGATGGATACTATAAGTTCGCCTTATGACAGGTTTTATATTGAAACCGAAGATAATATCATCCCAAAGTACTCTTCAGTAAAAAAAAGCAAATCATGCCCTTGTGATTCAGGAAAAACGTATAGAAGATGCTGCTTGGGGACAAAACGAGAATTGATGACACATTACAAAGTAACACATTTAGACAATCCAAACGTTGAATCTCTTCCAATGATAACAGGAAGTACGTGGAAGTAAGCGGATTACTTAATCTCAAGAACTAATCATTCTTGTGTCTTATCATGTAAGCGGTGAATAACAAGGTACGTCGACACCCAAATAGAAAAATGCGATAATACGCTCGAAGAGACTAGGGATTCTTATGAATCTTAAGAAATATTAGTCACACAAGTCACGATAGGAGCG
>Ga0123356_10002939_pt1 | contig 18033 bp, 18 predicted proteins | sample TergutEmb28metaG_2_FD_92546 | JGI IMG/M metagenome (GOLD analysis project Ga0123356, IMG submission 92546) | Embiratermes neotenicus P3 segment gut microbial communities from Petit-Saut dam, French Guiana - Emb289 P3 | ecosystem: Host-associated > Arthropoda: Insects > Digestive system > Gut ...
AATAAAATAATAAAAATAGATAACAAATATGATAAATATAACAATTAGTAAATATAAATGATAAATTAATGAGATAAATGCTAAATAAATACAAAAAATAAATTATTTTTTATCATAATTCATTTATTATAGCTAATTATTATAATTATTAATACTTATTATAATTATTATATCAAATATATAAATATATTATAAATATATTCATTTACAGGTATTTTAAGAATTTAAATTCATATTGGTGATTTAGTGAGTAAAGAAATGGAAAAGAAATGGCAGAATAAGTGGGAAGAAGCAAAGCTATTTCAAGCAGATCATGATGAGCGAGAAAAGGTATTCTTAACCGTAGCTTATCCTTATCCAAGTGGAGCTATGCATATAGGGCATGGACGGACTTATACTGTACCAGATGTTTATGCAAGATTTAAAAGGATGCAAGGATATAATGTTCTCTTTCCAATGGGATGGCATGTAACTGGAGCTCCTGTAATTGGAATCGCTAGCAGGATTAAAAATAAAGATCCATGGACTTTGGATTTATATGAAAAGGTTCACAAAGTTCCAAAAGAAGAGCTTCCAAAGCTTGAAGATCCTGAATACATTGTAAAATATTTCAGCACAGAATACCATAATGTCATGTCTGATATGGGTTATTCAATTGATTGGAGAAGGGAATTTAGGACAACTGATCCAAGTTACAAGAAATTTATAGAATGGCAGATAAGAAAATTAAAAGATATGGATTTAATTAGAAAAGGAAATCACCCAGTTAAATATTGTCCTCAATGCGATAATCCTGTAGGAGATCATGATCTTTTAGAAGGGGAGGGTGTTGGAGTAAATGAATTAACACTTCTTAAGTTTAAACTTGAAGGTTCTTGGAATGGAATAAATGGAAATAATGAGAATAATGAAAGTACTGAAAGTATTGAAAATGAATTATATTTGGTTACAGCTACTTTTAGACCTGAAACTATTTATGGTGCAACTAACCTTTGGCTAAATCCTGATATTGAATATATTGCAGTAAAAGTTGATACTTATGGAAACAAGAATACTAATAATGAAATATGGATAATTAGTAAAGAATCATACCATAATATTTCTAATCAGATAAAAGATTTAAAAATTAAGGTCAATATTGATCCAAAATCTCTAATTGGAAGAAGTATAATAAACCCTGTTACTAAAAATCTTCATCCAATATTTCCAGCTAGTTTTGTAGATCCAGAATATGGAAGTGGAGTTGTATTTTCTGTTCCAGGACATGCTCCAGCTGATTATATTGCACTTTATGACTTAAAAAATAATAAAGATTTAATTAAAGAGTATAATCTTGAAGAGACAATAAATAAGGTTGAACCTTTAAATGTTGTTTCTCTTAAAAAATACAGTGAAGTTCCTGCTCGTGATGTAATTGAAAGGCTTGAAGTAAAAAATCAAGAAGATCCTAAATTAGAAGAAGCTACTAATGAGCTTTACAAAGTAGAACATTCTAAAGGGATAATGAGTGAACATATTCCGAGTTATGCAGGTGAAAAGGTAGCTATTGCAAGAGAAAAGATAAAACAAAATATGATTTCCAAAAATCAAGCTAGTATCATGTATGATTTTGCAGAACATCCTGTTATTTGTAGGTGTGGAACAAAGTGTGTAGTTAAAATAATGGATAATCAATGGTTCATCAAATATTCAGATGTTGATTGGAAAGAAAAAACAAGAAACTTACTTAAAAATGAAACTATAATTCCTGGAGAAGTCAGATCTAATCTTGATTATTATATTGGGTGGTTAGAGGATTGGGCATGTTCACGACGTATTGGTCTTGGAACACATCTTCCATGGGATAAACAATGGTTAATAGAGCCATTAAGTGATTCTACTATTTATATGTCTTATTATACAATAGCTAAATACTTTAAAAAGATAAATAGTGAAGATTTAAATGATGCCTTCTTTGAAAAGATATTTTTTGACAAGGATATTAATAATATTGATGATAATAATGAAAAAATAAGAATAGATCAAGCTACTATCGATGAAATTCAAAATGAGTTTAGCTATTGGTACCCACTTGATTGGAGACTATCAGCTAAAGATTTAGTTGGAAATCATCTAAGTTTTCATATGTTCCATCATTCAGCTATTTTCCCCTCTGAAAATTGGCCACAGGGAATGGTTGTATTTGGAATGGGCCTACTTGAAGGTAATAAAATGTCTTCCTCTAAAGGTAATGTAATTTTGTTAGGTGATGCTATAGATGAATATGGTGCAGATGTAGTAAGACTCTTTTTAATGTCTTCAGCTGAACCATGGCAAGACTTTGATTGGAGAGAAAAAGAGGTCATTGGAACAAAAAGGCGTCTTGATTGGTTCTTTGAGTTTGCTGAAAGAATCGAAGATATAAAAGGATCTCCTCTTGATTTAGCCAATATCAAAAGAGTTGATTTAACAAGAAAGATTGATCTTTGGATGATGAATCAGCTATATATTAGGATTAATGATGCAACAAATGCACTTGAGGGATTCCAAACTAGAAAAGCACTTCAAGATTCTCTCTTCCTTCTTAAAAAAGATATTGATCATTATATGTATCGTATGAAACATATAATGGAGAAAACTAAGGATAAAGGAACAGAAGTTGATGATGCTCTTGTTTTTGTATTATCCACAATTTTGGAATCTTGGATTAGAATTCTTGCTCCATTTACACCTCATAGTAGTGAAGAACTTTGGAGTAAATATGGTGGAGAAGGTTTTGTATCAGAGGCAAAATGGCCTATAACATATCAATACTTCCCAATGAAATGTACTCCTACACTAAATCTCCATGCCAGTAGCTGTATTCCAAGTACAGTTATTGAAAAATCTGAAGAAATGGTTCAATCTATGGTTAAAGATATAAATGAAATCAAAAAGATTGTTGATGTTAAACCAGAAAAAATTCATGTGTATCTATCTCCTGATTGGAAATGGAAACTTTATAGTATAGCTGCTGATGTTGGAAAACCAGATATTGGACAAATAATGGGAAGATCTATTGGTGAAAATATCCATGATGATAAAAAGGAGATAGCTGAATTCGCTAAAAAAATCAGTCGTGAAATGACAAAAACAAGATATATTGGAAAAATAGATGAATATGATATAATTTCTGATGCATTAGATTTTATATCTGAAGAAACTAATGCTGAAATTATTGTTCACAAAGATGATAGCTATGACCCTCAAAATAAGGCAAGAAATGCAATGCCTTATAAGCCAGCTATATTTATGGAATAAAATTAGACATTTAAAATTATATGAACTACAATCTCTAAAATATCAGCTTTAAACTTCTTATCACAATTTTTACATTTATAACTTTGAATCTCAACTTTTATATCAATTTCGTTGTGAAAATATAGAATTCCTTTTTTAAATTCATCATTAATAACATGTCGTTTGAAACATTCAGGACAAAGAGGTTTAAAAATCTCAATATCTAATATATCTTTTTATACCATTTTTTTAACTTTTTAAACATTTTAACATTATTATTTTCTATTTTCATCTGATTTTTTCGTATTTTGATAAACTCTCGTAAAAATAGGGAAGTTTATAATCTTGATTAAAGAAATTATCATTCAAAGCAAGTATTTTGGGCTTTATCATATTAAATACTATATTCAATTTAATATTCAACTTTTTTTCCATTTATTTTTAAAATTAAACGAAATAATTAAGTTAAATTTAGTATTTGTAAAAAATAACACAAATTAAAAATTCCAAGTTTTAATGGCATATTCTAAATGCTTAGAGTATAAGTTGAATTACAAAAAAACAATAAGCACGAGTGTAATCTTTGACAAAATTATTTATAATTTCTTATTATAGATTATGCTTTGTTTTATATTTTAAATTATATATTATAGCTATTTATTTATATAATTATATATTTATAACTTATTATATTATTTAATAAATATTAACTATTTATTTTAAAAAATATTCTTTTTAAGTTAAAATTAAAAATATTAAATTTTTACCAAAATTTTGTTTTTCACAATAATACATTTTTTCTAAATGCTTAGAGTATGTATTGATTATGCAAAAAAGTGAAAATTAATATTTTTTTCTAAATGCTTAGAGTATGTATTGATTATGCAAAAAAGTGAAAATTAATATTTTTTTCTAAATGCTTAGAGTATAAATTGAATATATAAAAAAAAGTTTTTTTGTCTGGTTGATGTGTTTAGTTCTAGGAATATTTGTTATTAGTGTTAATTTTTGCATAAAGAATTGAAATGGTAACTTGAAAGATTATTGTTGATATTTTGGGGTTGACTTTTTTTTTAATTCTAGAATTGAATTGTTTTAAAAATATTTGCATGTTTGGTGGCTTTATACATCCTCTGATTTATTTATTAATAATTTTTTCTGATTATTTTAATGTAAATATTTAAAAATTGGATAGGAGTGCATTGAATGGAATTTAGTAATGCAGTAAGTAGTGATAAATTGATATATGATATATTGTCAAGTAGTGATGATTCGGTTGTGAGTAGGCATATGATTTGTTTTCCGACCCCATTGAGTCCTGAAGATGAAAATGATTGTATTTTTGTAACTCATTTGACTAATGAATATGACCGACAAACTAATGAGTCTGATCATTTTTTAGTGACTGTTGAGCTACTTATTACTAATAGGAATACTGATTATGAACTAGCTAATGAAGCTATTAATTTGTGTATAAAACATATTAAGAAGATTATTAGAAGTAATAATGAGATTAAAAAACGACAATTAAGAATATTGAATAGTGAGACTATTTATGGAGATGATAATCTACTAAGGCGTAATTTGATATTGCAACTTAATGAAATGGATATTTATGATCAAGAATATGAATTTAACAATCTAAATATTTTGTTTGGCGAAATAGAATTAAATGTATAGACAGAAGTAAAAAATAAGATGATAAAATACGTATGTAATTTTTATCCTAATTTAATAATTGAATAAAAAAAATAAAATTTTGACTTAAAAAAATGGATATTTATAGTTAATTTGAATATTTGCAACTATAATAATGAATTAAATAAGAAATAAGAACTTAATAAAAAAACTTTTTATAATGTATACTAATAGGTGATGAGAAGATGATAGGTGAACCAGTAATTAATATGAGTGAAGGTGTAGGAGTAGTTCCTGAAATTAATTATCGTAATGTTGTTTGTATTGTAGCTCCGTTTAAAGACAGCTCTTTTGTATTTAAATCATACAAAAACATACAAAAAGCACTCATTGAGCAGAAAACAACTGATGAGGATGCTGTAGGTTATAAATATCTACAAATATTGGCAGAAAACAGCAAAGTAAAAGATGTTATTCTATGTAACTTGACAACTGGAGAGGGAAATTTGGATTATAGCTTAACTGATGAAAAGTTACTTAATATTTTTGAAGAATTAGAAGATGTACATTTTAATATTTTAGCTATCCCTTATGAGTTAAGCAGTGATCAATTAATGATATATAAAAATTTTAGAAATAATGAACTTAAAAAAATGAATGCATTTGGATTAAACACATATATTGATCCTACTGTAGAGAAAATTCAAGAAATAGTTACTGAATTTAAAAATGGAGGTATTTATAAAGTAGTAACAACTCCAATAAATAAAGATATTCATGACTATAACTTATCTGAAAGTGTTATTTATCATACTGCGATTACTGCAGGAAATAATGAAAATATAAGTGAAACTTACTTCATACTTGATGGAGTAAGTGGAGAAATAACTAAAAAACTATATTCTGAAGAAATCTATAATGCAATCATCGATAATGGTTGCTTGGCTGTTGGATATCGTGATAAAGTTAATGGCTTAGTACAAATAATTAATAGTAATACTCCATCTATGAAAGATTTAAAAATTGAGAGGGTTTATCATTTGATTATTAATGAAGTTAGGAGATCAATTGAAAATACCATTGGAAAAGATAATAGTAAATCTTTAACTTTCCCTGGTTTAATAGGGAGTTTGATTGCTATTAAGGATAAATATGTTAGTTTAGGTTTTATCACTGATTTAGATTATACTCTTAATAAAATTGATCAAGATAAAGCTCAGTTGACACTTAAAATTAATGAAAATGATATAATAGGGAAATTTGATGTTTTAATAACTCTTGAAATAAATGAGGAATGATATTTATGACTTATGTATTAAATGAAGCACGTGCAGAAATTGATGATTTGAAAATATCTCATATTACAAGTGTGAGTGTTGAAGAAAATGATGATTCTAGCTCAGTAGTAACAAGTGATGGTGATATAAATTTACCATCAAAAAATACTGGTGGAACAATAACCATTGAAGGATTAGAATTACCTGATGATGTTGAAGATCTTATAAATTTAGAAAGACTTATAAAATCTAAAAACATTATTAAAGCAACATTTAGTGGAATAGCCTATACAAAAAGTGGTGATCCATATTTAAGAACTATTGTAGGATCTAATGGTTTTATAGTTAGGGGTTCTGAATGGAATCCAACAGATGGTGTAACTAGATCATTTACCTGTAAATTTAATCAAATCACCTTTGATTATAAGAAAATGTAAAAAAAAGTTTTTTTTTATTTTTTCTTATTTTTTTTAGGAGGATAATGATATAATGGTAGAAAATAGTAATGGTTTAGAAGTAAAGCCTCAACTTGTGGAAAAAACTTTGGATGAGTTGTTAAGTGAGACTGAATCTAAATTAATGCAAGGGGATGCTTATTATCAGACAGAAAAGTTTCGAATAGGAAATAATATAGTAAAAATTCATTTTAAGCTGATTACTCAAGAGATTATAATGCAGATGTATGATAAAAAAGAAAGTGAAAGAATTCCTTATCTTTTGTCAAGATCTCTTTATAATCCTAAAAATGAGGGTTTGTTCTCTGAAGAACAGTTGGAGAAGTTTTTGCCTGGTGGTTTAGCGATTGTTGTGGCGTATAAAATACTTCAAGAGTCTGGTTTTGATGAGAATGTAATGAAAAATCAGCAAATACCTTTTTAAAACAGCACCTCAATTTTGAAAGAGGAAAACTTGGACATTTAACGAGATTATTTTGCAGTGGAGTGAGTACACTTGATTTTAATGAGTATGGCAATTATCCTCCATTTGTTAAAGTAGGTTTTGATGTTATAAGTAATGAGGTGCTAAGGTACAAAAGCAAGATGATGGGAGCAAAAAAATAAGTTTATCAATACTACTTGAGAATTCATTAAGAATATAAATTATTATATTATTTAAGTACATGAGATGGCTAATAGCTAGATTTTTAGATACTCTCATTTTTACTTTTATTTTTTATTATTTTTCTATTTTTATAATTTTTAGAATATAATTTTTTTAGAATATAATTTTTTTAGAATATAATTTTTTTAGAATATAATTTTTTTGTTTTCATTTTATTATTATATTTATAATTTTTACTAAAATTTAAGGAGTAATCAGTAACATGAACAATGAAACTAGTCAAATTAATATCAGTACAAATGTTGATGATTCTTCATTACAAGAATTACAAACACATCTTATAGAATTAGAAAATAATTCATTTGTCATTGATTTTGATGTATCTACGTTAGATAATGCATCTATTAATATAAAAAATTTCACAAATACATTCAATGGATTGATATCTCAAATTAATATATTGTTTCCTTCATTAGGATTATTATCTGAAGCTATTAAAGAAAATGATGATAGTTCTTCATCTGCAAGCGAATCTATTTTGGGTCTTTACGATTCTTTTGTAAAAATACTAGATGTTTTAGGGAAGTTTAACACTGTTTCTAGAGGTGTATTAGATATTCTTAAGTTTTTAACAAAAACCAAAACAGTATCAGAAGCAATTGAAAAAATAGGGAAAAGTGCTAAGAATGTTGGAGGAAAATTAAAACACCTTGGAACAGCATTTTATAATTCTGGTAGACAAGCACTTATTGCCGCGGGGAATTATCTTCGAGCAGGTTTACAGGCAGCAGTTGGTGCTGTTAGAACTGCGATAATGACTGCTGCTACTTGGTTAATGGCTGCTGCTCAAACTGCATTAAATTTTGTAATGAGTATAAATCCCATTTTTTTAATTGTTATGGCAATTGTTGCTTTGATTGCAGTACTTGCATATTTATATTATAATTGTGAGGAAGTGAAGGCAGTTATTGATGGATTATGGCAAGGTTTACAACAAGTAGCAGGTATAATTTGGGGTGCATTGATTGGTGCATGGAATGCTCTTGTTGGAGCATTAACTGGGGCATATGATGCTATTGTGAATTTTGTAACAGGGGCTATTGAATGGATTTGTCAGCTACCCGGTCAAATTTGGTCATTTTTAAGTTCAGTTATAAGCAGTATAATCTCTTGGGGATCTAGTATTTTAACTGCTGGATTAAATGCTGCAAGAAACTTTATTAATGGGGTTATGGGCTTTTTCACAAGTTTGCCTAGCAGAGTTTATAATGCTATAAGGGGGGTTGTTGATCATTTTAGAAGTGTTTTTGCTTCTGCAGGACAAGCAGCTTATAATGCTATGCTTAAAACTCCAATTTTAGGTGATTTAATTCGTGCTGGTGGAAATGTCATTGGTTGGCTTATGGGAAATAATGCTTCAGGTAATCCTTATGAAGAAGCACTTGCAAACGCTGCAGGTAACCCTTTTGAAGAATCATTCTCCAATGGTACAAGCATGTACCCAGCAGCAAGAGCTAATGTTGTAAATAATTTCAATGGGTTAATAACTGAAAGAGATGTTGTTAATCTCATTATAGAGATTACTGAAGATCATAAATATAGAGAATCGTTAAGGAGTTAATTATTATGGCTGAACATATCGTGATCAATGGGCTTAAAATAGTTCAGAATATGGGTTTAGAAGCTGAAAACACAATCAACTATATTAAATCAGAACTCACAACTGGAAAGAATTTCTATCGTAATATTGGGGATAAAAATGAATCATTTAAATTTAAATCTATTTTAACTCCAGACCAATATGATACTTATGAATCTGCTTACTGGAATCTTGTTGAATTAAGTAAAAAACAATCAATTGCAATAATAATTGGTAAAAAACAATTTTACGGTATTGTTGAATCATTAACCGCATCTTTCCCTGTTGAAGATTATCGTGAGTATGATTGGGTTGTAAGTGAACAAGAACCTTTTGTTCCAATTGTTAAAGAATTTGATACTTTTAACTATAAACCTGCTAATGTTATGGTGAAAAATGTATCAACAACTAAAAAAACTTATCCTTCATGGATTAATGATTTATTAAAGTGCAATCCCGTTAAATCTTGTAACAAATACAAAGTTAAATGTGTTTATTTATTACAAGATTTTCTTAGGCTTCATAAATTTTATTTGAAATATGTCCGTGATGGTCAGTTTTGTATTTACACAGAACAAGAACTTAAAAGGTGGCAAACTAAGCATAAACAAACGAATTTAGGCAAAAAGCTCAAACTCAAAGCTACAGGTAAGTTTGATACAATTACTAAGAAATACCTCAAAGAATACTATAAAATAAAACCTGCAAGTAAAGGTAAAAATATTAAATTAACATCTCCCAATGCTCTAAAGTTGTGATATTTATGGCTACTCGTTTATATACTCGTTATCAAGACTTATCAAAGATTGATAATTCTAGTAATCAGTTCACAGAAGCACCAATCATGGACGACTGGAGTCTCAAAAATGATTGGAATAAAGTAGGTAGTTTAGCATTCACATCATCCTCGGACTTAGCTGAAGGTTCTCATGTTAAGCTAGTTAGTGATGAGATTAAGAATTTTGGAGGACAAATTGTTAAAAAAAGTAGGAATGTTAATGAATTCACTAAATATGAGTGTTTGGATTATAAAAGATTTCTTTTGAAAAAGGTTTCAAGTAATCATACTAATAAAAAAAGCAGTCAAATTGTTAAAGAATTGTTTAATAAGCATTTTGGTAATAATACACCTCTTAAATTAAAAATTGGATCTACAAAAAATGTTTTTCCTAAATTAACATTTAAAGATATGTCTATTTTAGACATTATTAGTAATCTGATTAATCTTGAGTTTAAAAAAGGAACTTTGATCTTGTTTGATGTTGATGAAAATGGCAATATGACTTATAAGTCATATCCTCAGAAAATGGAAGGTTACAGCATTTCCACAGCTATTGATTTCACAGATACTACAGACTACTCAGATATACAAACTGGCTATGTTTTAGAAAATTCTAATAATAAATCTCTTATTAATTACTCGAACACCAACTTAACTGGTATTTGGGGAGATATTGGTCTTGTAAGTACATTGAATGAGGAAAAATCAACAATTTCATCATCATCGTTGTCATCAAAAAATGTAAAACTAACTGATGCTGATGTTAAAAAAGCTGTATCAAGTATTAATAAGCAATTCAAGGGAACTAAACATAGTTATAATGGTGGAAGTTTAGATTGTATAAGTTTATCTGAGAAAATATTTATTAAACTCAAAGCAGAGAAAATCCCTAATCGTTTTGTTAAATACCCGTCAAGTGCTGCTAATAGTGGATATCATCGTGTAATTTTGGTTAAATATAAATCTGGTTTTAAATTGTTTGATTATTCTGGAATGGATAAATTGTTCAGTGGAAGCTTATCAAAAGCACTTAAAGGTAGTATTGTTAAAGAATACAAAGGATGAGGTGATATGTTTGGCAACATTCAAAGGATACCGAGTAAAAGCAGGAGTAAAATGGACTGAAGATAAAAACAGCATAACCATAACCGGTTATCCTAAAAAAAGTACTGATAAAAAGGGTAAAAACATTAAATATGTTAAATACACCAAGACTTGGAAAAATTATTGTCCAAATTGTAAAAAGAAAGGTACTATGTTTGGTTTTGGAACAAAAGGTCGCTGGTTTGGAGTAGAAGGTGGAATTAAGTGTAAAAAATGTGATTCTGATTATTGTGGAGTCACTGGCCGTGACACATTAAACAATAAACCTCGCCCTTCTTTAAAAGAAGGAAGCAATAAAACAAGTAGCACTGCTGTTAAACAATCATCATCTCAAAATGATAAAAAACAAGCTTTATCAGATCTTAAAAAAGAGTATACTGAGAAAAGTAAACCTAAAAAAGATAGTAAGTTAATATTGCCTCCTTTGAAAAAATTAAGAGAAGGAAGTTATATTGAACTACTTCCTCCTTTAGTACCAGTTCCTAAAACTTATTTCATAACCTCATTGGACTGGGGCAAAGATGATGTTAATGTAGGACTTTCTGAATCTGTTCCAGAACCAGGAACAACTTATCAAGAACAGTCACAAACAAGTACTAATGCCTCTACAACAAGTGCTAAATCTACTACAAGTGTTAAAGTTAGTGGTGCTAAGAGTGCTATTGAAAAGAAGATAATGTTGAAAGGAGCTGAATTAAAAAACATTACAAAAATTTACAATTGGTTGAAGACAGGAAAAGGTAATTTTAGTTATAAATTTTATTATAATCATATTAAAGGAGAAAATATTAACCAATTTGGAGTAAAAAGTGCTGAACATTGTTGGAACACACGTAAAGCAAATTGTGTAGACTTCGCATGGATTTTTTATACAATGTGTAAAGGGGCGAAAATAAAAGTACAAATCATTCATGGAAAAGCAACATTCGGAGATGGAACAACATATGGTCATTTTTGGAATAAATACAATGGGAAAATATATGATGCTTCTAGTATAACTGCACATAATTACCGTAATGCAAGAGTGGTGATATAATATGGTTGATTTTGGTACAGACATAAATAGTGATGGGAGGTTATCAAGTAATGGGCAAATAAGTCTTATTAGTGATCGTGATAATCTTATTCAAGCTATAAAAAACCGTATAAGAACGTATAAAGGAACTTATTCTTTTATAGATTCTAATTATGGGACTTTAATAAAAGAAATGGTGGGATATGATAATACGGATGTCAACAGGCAAATACTTTGTTTAGATGTTGAAACTAATGTTTTGCAAGATAAAAGAATAGCTAAAACAGGATGCAATTACAATAATGGGTATTATGATCTCAAAGTGATCACTGTTGATAATGATGAAATAATACTCGAAGATGTGATAATATGATTTTAGAAGAAGATTTGGAATTTACACGAAAAGATGGTTCGGTTAGGAAACTATCTGATATCATACAGGAAAATAAGGACACAGTATCCAATGCTTATTATTCTGGATTAACTACTGTCACAGATTTTTCTCCAGGAAGCATTAATTATGGATTTTTAATGATTTATTCAATGTTGCAATGGAATCAAGAATTCCAGAATACTCAAAATGATTCAGATTTTTTGCTAAAAGATGCAGCAGGAGATGCGCTTGATGATTTGGGAAGACAAAAAGGAGTTTACAGAAATGAAGCTACTTTTGCAACAACTGATGTTATTTTTACATTACCTTCTGCTTTGTCAAGTCCTTTTACAGTTCTTAGTGGTACGGAACTTTCAACACAAGACTCTGTATTATTCGTGGTTGATGAAGATGTTACTTTCAATGTAGGAGATACAACAGTGGTTGCCTCAGTTGTTTGTGAAGAGTCAGGAACAATTGGAAATGTCCTTAAAGGTGAGATTAATACTATTATAACCTCGATTAATCAGGATTTAATAGTTACAAATTTATATGGTGTGGCTAATGGAACTGATGAAGAATCTGATGATGATTACCGTGAGAGAATATTGGATTCATGGCTTAATTATCAAACAGGTACTCATGAATGGTTTGAAAAAATAGCAGAAACAGTTGTTACAAGTGCAAAATATTATAAAATCGATAATAAACATGGTGAATTAGTTTATAAACCAACAAATGATGAAAATGATGATTTTGATGTTATTACTTTAAAAAATTTATTTAGTTTAAAACAGTATAGTCTTGTAGATCATGATTTGAATTTTCAAAAAGCTAATTTTGTGAATGTTATTGATAATTCTATGACTTTAACTGTCATACTTAAAGATGGTTTTAGTTGGGATATTGTAAGTGCTGAAATAATTAATAATGTAACTGAATATGTGAATAATCTTGCACTGGGTAGTTTATTCCGTAGTAAATGTGTTCAATTCCTTGGTGAAAGTGTTCCTGGTGTGGATGGTTTTGTTATAAATGGAGTTATTGATGTTAGTTTATCTAATAGTGAATATGCGGTTATATCTGATTTAAATCTTGTGAAAGGGTGAACTGATATGGTTTATGATAATCCTTATGGAAATAAATTAGACTTTAATTTTCATATTAATAAAACAGGAAAACTGATGCTAGAATATAATCCTGAATCAATGCTTTATGATTTTTATATTAATGGAAATGGAGAGTTAATCATAGCAACAGATCAGCAAGAAATTGATAGTTTTAGGATAAATGAAAATAGGGAGTTAGTTTTCGCTGATTTTTCAGAGAATAGTCTTCATGGAGATCTTATTTGTGATTTATTTGATGAAGAAAACAATGTTATGAATCCTCCATCAGATGCAGGATGGTTCTTTTACAATCTCATAGGAAAGTCATTAGACAAAGTTAGTGAAATACATAACCAGTCTATATTAAATCGTAGTCCTGTGAGATGTGAAGATAGCTATTTGGACTTATTAGCTCAAAATATGGGATTAAAACGAGATCTTAATTGGTCTAATGACGAATTTAGAGCGTACCTCATTCTTCATTATTATAACACACGAACAAAAGCAGGTCTTGAATATGCTTTAAATCAAATAGCCATAATTGATGCATCGGAGCTTACAGGGTACATTACAGTAAGTTATAGTGAACCATGGTTTAAATATTCTGATAGGTTTGTTGACCATGAATTAGCTAGTGATCGTTTTGAGGATAATGATTTAATAGATCAAGAAACGACTAATGTTGTTAGGATAGAAATCCCTCCAGGTGTGAATATTGATTTGATGGTTTTTATAAGTCAATTTCTTGGTTTTGATGTTGAGGTGATAAAATATGATTGATATTGATTTTGATTTACTTAGATTGAATATTGAGAATAATAGTTCTGTTGAGTTAAATATTGAAGAATTATTAAATAGTGCAAAAGTATTTGATTCGGACTTTATTCGAGTAAGTAATAGACAAGTTGCAATGATTTTTAGTAAGGATTATGAGTTACTTGAGTGCTTTGGTGATGTTGTAACTGAAGAAGTAGTTGGTATTGATGAATGTAAAAGGAGTTGATTAAAGTGTCATTTGATAGGGATGATCCGTGGCAAATGTCTAAGGATGGAGTATATGTAGAACAGCTAAATAGCAGTTCATTATTATCTGGAATGTTTAATATTGTGGGAGTGGTTGATTTACCACAAAATTATCGTAATAAAATTTTTGATAATACAGAAACAAGTAAAAGAGCAAGATTTATGAAAGTCGCATTAGTAAACTTGACTGGAACTAATAATGGAAATACTCTTGTTTTAAATAGTGGGGATTCATTCACACTAGATTGTACTATATTTTTAGCTTTATTTAATAATCTTCAAAGGTTTAAAATAGATAGTACAATTGATAATTTTAGTATTGCCGTTTTTGACAAAGATAATAATAAAATTAGGGATATAAGTAATGGTGAAGATTTGACTAATTATAATATCACTGATGATGAGTTTAAAATAAAAGTTATGGCTAATGCAAGTACTACTATTGATAATATTCATTTTGAAGTGTTTACTAAAAAATCAAACAATGATTCTAAAGTTACTATTGCTCAAGAACAAATACTAGGATTAAAAGAACAGCACGAGAAAAATTTTGACATGTTGTATCCTGTGGGAATTGTTATTGAAATGGATAGTGATGCAAATCCAAATAATACAATGAGAGGTACATGGGAACGTTTTGCTGAAAATAAATTTACACTTGGAAGTGGAAGCAGTTATTCTAGGGGTCAAACTGGTGGAACAGCAGCACATATATTAACCTCAAATGAAATGCCAACCCATACTCATATTCAGAATGCTCATACTCACACACAACAGCATCATACTCATACTCAGAATGCTCATTCGCATACTTTAAGTGCCTTTGGAAGTGGAGGTAGTATTTGGGAGGGACATACTATGAGGGTCACTCCTTCATCATCATCCAGTGTGACTGCTACTTGGGCGAATTTTAGTAGAACAACAAGTAGTGTGACACCCACAAATCAAAACACTACGGCTATTAATAGTAATACTACGGGTATTAATCAAAATACTGGTGGAGGGCAATCTCATAATAATATGCCTCCGTATGTTGTTGTTAATAAATGGAAAAGAACCGCATAATAGAGGAAATCTATGTTTAAAGGTAGAGTACTAAAAATAGAAGGCACAAATCATCATGTAAAACTTGAAGATGGTGAAGAAGTACCCTCTGTTCAAAACACTTCAGGTATGAAAATAGATATTGGAGATTATGTTGCTATTGATTATATGAATAATAATCTCGACAACCCTATCATAGCCAGTGTTTATGATAAAATTGGTGTGGATCTATACTATCCTGTAGGTTCACCTTTTTTAACATTTTTAAAAAATGAAGATCCTAATATTCGTTTTTCTGGCACTGAATGGCAATTACTAGCTGAAAATACATATTTAGTTAGTGCAGGGTCTAGTATAAAAAGCGGTCAGAATGTAGGAAGCAATAGCATAAGGATTGATTGGCAACATACTCATGGAACAACTAAAACTACTACTCCAATGAGTGGAACTTCATCGATTACATTAACTGCTCAAGCTGAAAGTTCACATACCCACCCAAGACCTAATGAAATACCAACAGGAAATGCTGACGTAGATGCTACATTAAGCCAATCTTCATGTATTAATCCTGCTTCAAGTTCTAATACTTATGCAAGAGGGGGAACTACAACTTGTGGTTTTGCAACTGTTAAAAATACTGGTGTTGGGACTGCTCATACTCACACTATTCAAAATCACGACCATAATTATACTACTCCAACGGTTGGTACTGTAATTAATACTCAAGACAATAGGCCTAACAGTATTGGCGTTTATATATGGATTAGACTAAAATAAGAAAATTTGATAAATATTGGCGAAAATAAAAAAAAAGGAATGATAAAAATGGCAGAAAAATCACTAGGAAATGTACTAGCAGGAAAATTAATAACTGGAAAATCTCCTCCATCAAATGAATTTGGTTTAAATGGAGATTCCTATTTTGATACAAATACTAAAATATGGTATGTTAAGGAATTTGATGCATGGGTAGATAGTACAACATTAGGTGGTGCTGGAAATTGTAAACATATAGTAGCTACTGATGAAGTAGAAGCTCAGCAATTAAGTTTAGAAAATCCTGATATTCCTATATGGTATATGGAGGAGTAATTATGGGAGTTATAATTAATGTACAGAACCAAAAAATGCCCATCATTAATGGAGAAGCACACAATGCAATTTTGAATGGTAAAAAAGTATGGGAAAGCAGTTCTCCCAAATTAAAATATTATCCTTTATATTTAGCATTTCCAGATTCTTATGGTTTAAATATACTAGATAATGTTTTAACTACAACTCCAATTGTAATTAATAATACTGAATTTAATGATGCGTTTTTTCCATCAAAAATAGATAATCCGAATGCCCATAATTTTTCTAAATGGATAACACAAGAAGAAGATCATCTTGATTGGTTAAATTTTGATGCTTCAACATTAAATTTACCTGATGAAATTCTTAATCATTATAATCAAAAAAAATGGAGAATGGGAACATCTTCTTATCAAACTCAATCTAACCCTCCAATGTTAACTGTTAATTTAAAACAATTATCTCATTTAAAACCTAATTATGAATTAAAAGGATTAAATTTGCACATTTTAGTATTGAAACCTTGGATTAATAGACAGAATGGATTTAATATTAGACTTCTACAGAGTAATAATGAATTATCAAATGACATTGTATTTGGTTGGCAAAGTGAAAATGTGAGATATGAGAAATTAAATATACCAATAAATATGAAAAATGAGAAATTATCGGATTATTATTTAACTTTTAGAGGAACAGTATTAAATGATGATGCACCTATTTATATGGTATGTTATATTGAATTTATAGGGGATTAAGATGACTTTTCTAGAATATTAAAATAAAGAAACAATAACTAACATGAGTGAACTAGTTAATAATAATTTTAATCTTTGTAATTGTTAATGATATAATAATATAAACCTATTTTTCTTGAAAACAATTAAATTTCAAGTGATTAATAAAAGGCTATTTTAAAAATATTTTAAAAAAACATAATATTAAATAGGAAAAGAAATTAAGTTTTTTTTAGCTTTTTCTTTTCTTATATCCTATTTAAAATAACTTATAATATAGGCTTATACTTCTTAGAATATTTTTTAGCACTAAATTTATATTTTATAGTTTCTGTTTGTGTATGAGTATGAAAATGATTTCCACATTTCTCTTTATCTACCATTCTTATTCTAAGTTTATTTCTACTAGTTTTAGTCAGATACACATCCAAAGTTCCTGCAAACTTAGTGAATTTTCCTGTTTTTTTGTTTTTAGTATAATATTTACTATGGATTTTTATACTTTTATCCTTAGTATGTTGGAATACGGTGACTTTACTTAATCCACCACCATCAGGGTAGTTGTAGGAATCTATTTTTTTGTATTTTTTAGCTGCAGATACATCATCAATGACAATATTCATTGTTGCACATACCATAACGAATGCTAAAAGTATTCCAATTATATGTTTTTGCTTTATAATTTTACATGCCTCCAATTTTATTATTTTTTTTATTATAAAAATTATTTTATATTGATTATAATTTTTGTAATTATTAAATATATAACAATATAATGTCTTGAAAATTTAATTTTTCAGATAAATTTATATAATATCATGTTTAATATATTATCATGTCAAAGAAAAATTTTAAACTTCCAGAAAATGATAAAAAAGCTTTAAAAAAATTTGTTAAAA
>Ga0123356_10002940_pt1 | contig 18032 bp, 8 predicted proteins | sample TergutEmb28metaG_2_FD_92546 | JGI IMG/M metagenome (GOLD analysis project Ga0123356, IMG submission 92546) | Embiratermes neotenicus P3 segment gut microbial communities from Petit-Saut dam, French Guiana - Emb289 P3 | ecosystem: Host-associated > Arthropoda: Insects > Digestive system > Gut ...
AAGCAAAAAAACAAAACAAAGTACAGCAAAAAGCTTTAAGGGAGTTTCGCACCGTATTGAGTTTGTAAGAGAGCTTCGCGGAGTTAAATATTATAACGATTCCGTTGCCTCAAGCCCGAGCCGCACGATAGCGGGACTAAAAGCGTTTACGGAGCCATCCGGCGGCATAGCTTCGAAAATCAAAGGGAATAACCTGATTCTTATAGCCGGTGGCAAGGATAAAGGTATAAAATTCGAAAAGCTCGGAGAAGAGATAAACAAGCGGGTTAATATTCTTGTGCTTACCGGAAAAACAGCGGGTTTGATTCGTTATGCTGTCGAAAATGCACCGAATTACAAAGCTTCAAACGAATCGCCGGATACATTGGAAATACATCAATGTGACGGTTTTGAAGAGGCTGTTATTTTGGCTTCAAAAAAAGCAAAAGAAGGTGATATAGTACTGTTATCACCCGCAAGCACCTCGTTTGACAGATTTAAAAACTTTGAAGAACGCGGAAATATATTTAAGGAAATTGTAAACAGGTTGGTGTGATAAGTATGAACATAAAAGATATTCTAAAAGAGCTCTGTGAAATACCCGGTCCCGCCGGTTTTGAGGAGAAGATAACAAGGCATGTTAAAACCCTGCTGGAGCCCTATGCAGACGAAGCTTGGATAGACGTAATGGGAAACGTAATAGGTGTACGCAAATGCGGCAAAAAAAACGCGCCCAAGCTCCTGTTTGACGCACATATTGATGAAATCGGCTTTATAATAACGGGAATTGAAGAAGGCTTTTTGAGGTTTTCAAAACTAGGCGGCTTTGATGCCAGAGTTATTCCGGCATCCGGAGTAACCATTTGCACCGACCCGCCGTTATACGGTGTTATTTCCGTACTGCCGCCGCATATCCTGAAAAAAGAGGATACCGAAAAGAATTTTAAAATAGAAGACCTGTTTATTGATATCGGTCTTTCTCAAGAAGAAGCTGAAAAGCTTGTAGTTCCGGGGACACACGGGGTTTTTGCAGGTGCGGCACGTGACTTCGGAAATAATCTCCTATGCGGAAAAGCCATTGATGACAGAGCGGGGCTGGCTGTAATACTGCATGCTTTGGAGCTTTTAAAGGATACCAAGCTGGATGTTGACCTCTATATCATGGCAAGCGTTCAGGAAGAGGTGGGTGTGCGCGGAGCAACAACGGGTGCTTACGCCATATCGCCCGACTATTGTGTTGTAATAGATGTGGACCACGCAAAAACACCCGATGCCAAATCATCCGATACAACCGTTATATTGGACGGCGGAGTTGTTATTTCGCGCGGACCGAATATGAATACCGCATTAACGGAAAAGGTTCTTAAGCTCGCTATGGACAAAAAGATTAAGCATCAAATAAATGTTGTGCCGGGCGGCAGCAGCGGAACTAACGCGCGGGCAATTCAAGTATCACGGACCGGCGTGGCAACTGCACTGCTCGGTCTGCCGATGAGATATATGCACAGCGCAAATGAGGTTATTTCATTTGATGATATGGAAAACGCCGCTAAATTGCTTTGCGAAACCGCAAAAGCAATGAAAGGGGATATAAAATTATGATAAATACATTAAAATCTCTTTGTGCTTTGAGCGGCGTATCGGGCAGCGAAGAAGAAGTCCGCAAATACATCAACGGTCGCGTAAAAAGATATGCCGATGAGCTTAAAACAGATGCTTTGGGTAATGTTATAGTTTTCAAAAAAGGTGAAAAAAAGCCAAAGCAGCAGATTGTCCTGTGTGCGCATATGGATGAGGTTGGTATTATAATCACAAGTATTACGGATGAGGGATACTTAAAATTCGCAAGAGCAGGCAGTATCGACAGACGTGTGATTTCGGGGAAAACCGTAAAAATCGGTAAGAAAAAAATTCAAGGCATAATAGGCTGTAAAGCAATTCACCTTGTAAAAATGAAAGACCGCGAAAAGCCAATGGAATTGGAGGACATGTACATAGATATCGGCGCGAAAAACCGCAAAGAAGCCGAAAAGCTTGCAGCGCCGGGTGACGCGGGTGTTTTTGACGAAGACATACGGGAGTTCGGTGACGGATTTATAAAAGCAAAAGCAATTGATGACAGATTCGGCTGCGCTGCTTTGATAGAGCTTATAAAATCCAAGTTACCGATAGACTGTACATTTGCGTTTACCGTTCAAGAGGAAGTCGGCTTAAGAGGCGCTTATACGGCGGCATACAGCACCTCGCCGGATATTGCCCTTATTGTGGAAGGCACAACTGCAGCGGACCTGCCGTCGGCGACGGAGAGTAAAAAGGTTTGTAAGGTTGGAAAAGGACCGGTTATCCCGTTTATGGACAACGCTACCATATACAATAAAGAAATCCACGGCATTCTTACCGGGCTTGCAAACAAAAATAATATCCCGTGGCAGACTAAGACATATATTGCCGGCGCAACAGACGCTTCGGTTTTCCAAAGAACGCGCTCGGGAATAAAAACAGCGGGAATAGCCGCGCCGATACGCAATCTGCACTCACCGGCATGTGTGGGGAAAAAATCGGATATGGAAGCGGTTTTGAAGCTGATACGTTTATTTCTTGAAAAAATGGGAGAGTAAAGGGCATGAGTTTTATTCAAATATCAGACAGAGTTAAAAAGCTTGCGGAGCAAACGATGTCTGATATATCGCCGCAGCTTAGTGATATAGAAAAAACAGCGCAGACCAATACCGAAAAGGTGCTGGCTGCGTTTCAGCGTTTTCATGTGTCGGATGTTTGTTTTGCGGGCACGACCGGATACGGATATAACGACAAAGGCCGTGAAACTCTGGACTCGCTTTTTGCCGGTATTATGGGCACGGAGTCTGCATTGGTCCGGACCGGCTTTGTAAACGGAACACATGCGATAACAACCGCGTTATTTGCATCGCTCCGTCCCGGAGAGAGACTTTTATCCGCTACGGGATTACCATATGATACATTACACGGTGTAATAGGTCTGACGGGCGGTTATAAAGGGTCGCTTAAGGATTACGGAGTATCGTACTGTCAGGTTGAGTTGGAAAGCGGCGGCGGACCCGATATAAATGCCATTGTAAAAAACATAAGCGCGGGCAAAACCTGCGCGAGCAAAACCGGCGAGGGCAAAACCGGCGCTGTTTTGGTGCAGCGTTCTCGCGGTTATTCCTCACGCCGTGCAATAACCGTTAAGGAAATAGGCGAGATTTGTGATGCGGTTCATAGTATCAATAGAAATATAAACGTTTTTGTAGATAATTGTTATGGTGAGTTTACGGAAATAATTGAACCTGGAGATGTCGGTGCGGATATCATGGCAGGGTCATTTATCAAAGGTCCCGGCGGCGGCTTAGCCCCCAGGGGCGGATATGTTGCAGGCAGGGAAGACCTTGTTGAAGCGGCGGCAAACAGATTAACGGCACCGGGTATCGGCGGGGAGTGCGGAGCAAATCCGGAAGGCTACAGGCTGTATTATCAGGGGCTGTTTACGGCACCTCATACTGTAGCGCAAGCGTTAAAAACAGCCGTGTTCTGCGCAAGGTTATTTGAGCTGATGGGGTATAAAACTCTTCCAAAATACAATGAATTCCGCTCCGATATAGTTCAGGCGGTTGAGTTCGGTACTGCCGAAGTATTGGAGCGTTTCTGCAAAGGCATTCAGGCGGGAGCGCCTGTTGACTCATTTGTTACTCCCGTACCATCGGATATGCCCGGATACGATTATCCGGTTATTATGGCGGCGGGTACATTTGTCCAGGGCTCAACAATAGAACTCTCGGCGGACGGTCCTATGCGTGAGCCTTATAATGCCTACATTCAGGGGGGTCTAACCTTCGAGTCGGGAAGGCTCGGAGTGATGCTGGCAGCGTCGGCGTTGATATAAGTTTGATATAAGCATCGGCGTTGATATAAGTTTGATATAAGTATCTGGCAAAAAGTATTAATAAGTGATATAATCATTTGGTTGTGTAAAATAAGCACCGGAGCATGCGGAGAATTTGAGAAATTAAATGAAAAACGTACGTTTTACAACTTTAGCTAAAATAATCATCCCGATTTATATTATTTGCGTTGTTATAATTTTTATCAGCGTTTATAACTATAATTCGGCGAGTAATGCTGAAGATGATATTCTGTACGAAGTAATAGAGCAGTACGGTATTGAAATGAGCCGGGACACGCTTATAAGATTGGCTGATGTCCGTGCGCATGCCGGCACGATGTACGCAATTCTTATCGGGATTATAGCAATCAGTGTGACGGTTGCGCTTTTGTCGCTGGTTATTGCTTCTTACAAAATACTGCCCATTCGCAAAACTTTGGAAACAGCAACAAAAGCTTCACAGGGAGATATAGAAGAGAATCTTAAGCAAATACCCAAGGATGAACTGGGATACCTTATAAGAGAACTGACATATAAAATAAGAACCGACTCCTTACATGAGGAGGAGCTCAATGCGGCGATAGTAAAAGCAAATGCCGCCAGTAAAGCAAAGAGCGACTTTCTTTCGAACATGAGTCATGAAATACGTACGCCCATGAACGCGATAATCGGAATGACAAACATTGCGATTTCCGCTCCGAGCAGTGAGCGGAAGGAATATGCGCTGGGAAGAATATGGGACTCCTCAAACCATCTGCTGGGCATCATCAATGATATACTGGATATGTCAAAAATCGAAGCGGACAAGCTGGAGTTAAATCCGGTTGAGTTTGTATTTGAGGACCTGTTAAAAAGAGTTGTGAGCATCAACAATTTCCGCATTGTGGAGAAGCACCAGAAGTTTTCTGTTTATATAGATGAAAGCATTCCGCATAAACTGATTTGTGATGATCAAAGACTTGTACAGGTTATAACAAATCTAATCAGCAATGCCGTAAAATTTACTCCCGAAAACGGTGAGATAAATCTTGATACAAAGCTGCTGGAAAATGAAAATGACAGCTGTCTTATACAATTTACGGTAACAGATACCGGGGTCGGTATGAGCGAGGAACAACTGTCACGGTTATTTATTCCGTTTGAGCAGGCTGACAGCAATACGACCCGGGAGTACGGAGGAACAGGTCTCGGACTTGCAATTTCAAAACGTATCGTGGAATTTATGGGTGGTGATATTACGGTATTATCCACACCCGGCAAGGGCTCAACCTTTTCATTCACATTTAAAGCCGCGGTTTCACATGTTGAAAAACCAAGCGAGGTATTATCGGCATACAGTGTCGCGGAAGATGCTAATGTTTTAATAATTGATGATGATGACGATATGCGGGAGTATTTTGTCGATATCGCGCTGCGTTTTAATATACCGTGCACAACTGCCGGAAGCAGTGAAGAAGCAATTAAGCTTATGGAAGACGGTAACATTTATGATATTTGCTTTATAGACTGGCAGATGCCCGGCATGGACGGTCTGGAAATGTCGCGTTATATTAATGAAAAAAGCTCCGATGAAACGCATATAGTTATGATTTCCTCTTATGATATGCATACGATAGCCGAAGAAGCAAAAGCCGTCGGGGTTAAAAGCTTCCTGACAAAACCTATCTTTCCGTCGGATTTTATTGAATCTATAAATATATGCCTTGGTATCGATTTATTAAACACAAACGAAAATGAAGACAGCGAAAGAGCAGACCGCTTCTGGGGCTACCGTGCTCTGCTGGTAGAGGATGTTGAAATCAACCGCGAGATTGTCATAGCGCTGTTTGAACCTACACTGCTGGAAATAGACTGCGCCGAAAACGGTGAAGAAGCTATCCGTATGTTCAGCGAAAACCCGGAAAAATACAACATTATCTTTATGGATATTCAAATGCCGGTAATGGACGGCTACGACGCGACACGTTTAATCCGAGCCCTTGATAACGAAAAAGCAAAAACCATTCCGATTATAGCAATGACGGCAAATGTGTTCAGGGATGATATTGATGCCTGCATCAGCGCGGGCATGAATGACCATGTCGGCAAGCCTCTGGATTTTTATGCATTATTGAGGATACTCAGGCAGTATTTGTTCAGCCAAATACCTGCAACAGACCGGCGCAAATCAGACAGACGGAAAAATAAAGATGACAGAAGAAAAGAAAGCGACCGCAGAAAAGGCGACAGAAGACAGAAATAAAGTATAAAAAAACTTATAATTATGTAGAAAAAGTGCTTATTTATTGAAAAATATGCACTTTTTTGATATAATTGTTATCTTGCTGTTTGCGGGAGGTTAAATACGTACATGAGTGTAAGAAGAAAAATCCTTATACCTATGATAGCGCTGACAATTGTTTGCTGCGTTGCTGTGCTTATTTCCTCTATTTTATTGTACAACGCGGAAATAGACACTGCCATGAACAAAAAGCTCAGTGTTGCCGAAAATGTTGTAGAAAACGAGCTCGAGGAAATGTTTCTCAGAGCGAATTTTGCCGCGCATACTATGGCAACCAACTCGGAGCTGGCTGAAGCACTTATAAGCAAAGACAAGGAAAGACTAAGAAGTGTCGCACTCGGACTCGATGCAATGGCGCAATTGGATTATTGCACGGTGCTTGATGAAGAAGGAACAGTTCTTGTAAGAACAAACGATTTGGATACATACGGTGACAACGCGGCACATCTTCCCCATATCAAAGAAGCTCTTGCCGGAAGAAAAACAGTTAATATTATGCGTGGTGTTACAATACGCTTCAGCATATCCGCAGGCGCGCCTATATACGATGATGATATGAACCTGATAGGTCTTGTATCCTTCGGAATCAGGCTGGATACACAAGAATTTGTTGATAAGCTAAAAAGCATAAGCGGTGCGGAAATATCGGTTTTTATAGGTGATGAGCGTATTGCGACAACGGCACATGGCGAGGATGCTTATTATGCCACCGGAGTTAAAGCCGACAGTGAAATAAGTGAAAGGGTGATGGCGGGAGAAACAGTAACCGCCAACATAAAACCCTTCGGCAGAGACGCGCTTGCAACGTATCTGCCGTTGTACGGAGCCGATGATAATTTCATCGGGATGATGAGCGTCGGACTGTTTACAGCGGAGGAAACTAGTAAAAAGATACAGTTTATTATAAACGGAATTATGATAACCCTTGTTGTGCTCGGGATTTGCATTCTTATTGCCTTGCGTCTTTCAAGAATAATTGATCAGCAGCTGAACAAGGCACATACCCACACGGTACAGGCAATGGAGCAAATGCAAGAGCGGGAGGAAGAGCTTGCCCGTGTAAATGAAGAAAAAGAACTTCAGCTTGTTTTATTAAACACTGTGGTAAAAGCAACTAAAATCGCTTTGTGGAACGCGGATATTAATACAAATGACCCCCTTAATCCCGACACAGAGGTCATTTGGTCGGATGATTTCAAAAAAATGCTCGGGTTCTCAAAAGAAGACGAGTTCCCGGATGTGTTCAGTACATGGATTGGGTTGCTGCATCCCGAAGACAATGAACGAGTCCTTACCGCCTTTGCGAGACATTTGCTGGATACTACCGGTCAAACGCCGTTTAATATTGAGTACAGGCTGAAAAAGAAAAACGGTGAATATGCCTACTACTACGCCGCGGGTGAAGCAATCCGCGATGAAAACGGCACTGCCGTTCAAGTTGTCGGTGCGCTGATGGATATAACCGAAACGAAGAATTTACATATCAATCTGGAAAATGAGCGTGCTACTCTCCAGATGATGTTTGATTCCAGTCCCGATCATATTTTTTGCAAAGACATGAATTTTAAATATACACGCTGCAATAAAACTCTTTTAAAACATCATGGAATAACGAAAGAAAAACTGATTGGAAAAGACGATGAAACCGGTCTTGGAGTTCCGGCAAATATCGCGGAGGAATACAGAGTTTCGGACAGAGCAGTCATTGCCGAAAGAAAAGCACATGTATATGAGGAAAGAGTTCCTGCCTCAGACGGAACCGTACGGCTTTTTGAAACGAACAAGGTTCCTCTTATGCTTAACGGCAAGCCGGTTGGAGTCATGGGGGTTGCACGGGACATAACAGAACGTAAAGAAATGGAAGAAGCCGCTCAAAGCGCAAACCGCTCTAAGACTCTTTTCCTTGCCAATATGAGCCATGAAATCAGAACACCAATGAACAGCATTATCGGGTTTTCAGAGCTTGCACAGGATGATGATATTTCCGCAAAAACAAGAAACTACCTGATTAACATACAAGACAGCGCGGAATGGCTGCTCAAAATTATCAATGATATTCTCGACATTTCAAAGATTGAATCCGGAAAAATCGAATTTGAGAGTATCCCGTTCAGCCTGCCCGATGTTTTTGCGCATTGCCAGGCGGCGATAATGCCGAAGATAACTGAAAAAGGCATAATGCTTTATTGTTATGCCGAGCCGTCGGTCGGAAAAAGGCTGCTTGGTGACCCTGTCAGGCTACGCCAGGTAATCATGAACCTGCTTTCAAATGCCGTAAAGTTCACCACGGCAGGCACGGTAAAGTTCCTTGCATCAATCACAGACGCTGAAGAAAGCAGTGTAACTATTCAATTTGAAGTAAAAGACAGCGGTATAGGCATGACCCCGGAGCAGATTGATAAGATATTCAAACCGTTTGCGCAAGCCGATGACAGCATTACAAGAAGATTCGGCGGCACCGGTCTGGGACTGACAATAACCAATAGTATTATCGAATTAATGGGCGGAAATCTTGTTGTGGAAAGCACACCCGGCATCGGCAGCAGATTCAGCTTTGAGTTGGAATTTGATTTAATTGACGATTCGGAGATGCCGGACAGAAAAATCGTAATTAATGAATTTGAAAAACCGAACTTTAAAGGAGAGGTATTGGTTTGTGAGGATAACAGCTTAAACCGGCAGGTAGTTTACGATCATCTTGAAAGAGTCGGGATAAAAGCAGAATTAGCGAGTAACGGCAAAGAGGGTGTAGATATTGTAGCCAATCGCCTCAAAAACAATCAAAAACCGTTTGATTTAATATTTATGGATATCCATATGCCTGTTATGGACGGACTGGATGCGGCTGCAAAAATTGCCGAACTGGGTATTAAGACGCCGATTGTCGCATTGACGGCAAATATTATGACAAATGATTTGGAGCTTTACAGAAAAAGCGGTATGTATGACACAATCGGTAAACCTTATACAACACAGGAACTGTGGAGATGTCTTGCAAAATATATTCCCGTTGACAGCTACACGATTATTGATAAACGCCGTCAGGCGGCGGATGAGAGCAAAGCACTGAAGCTGATGAAAACCAATTTTGTCAAAAACAACCGCACAACATTTAATGATATTATTTCCGCTGCGGATAAAGGTGATATCAAGATAGCTCACAGACTTGCTCACACACTAAAAAGTAATGCGGGGCAACTGGGTGAAAAAGCGCTGCAATCGGCGGCTGCCGAAGTGGAGGCTTTGCTTGCCGGAGGAGAAAACCAACTGCGCTTTAAACATTTGAATAATCTTGAGAAAGAGCTTAATCTGGTTTTGGAAGAGTTGGCTCCGTTGCTGAATGAGTCAAAAGCGGCTGAGAGTTTAAAAAATGTCGATATCGAAAAAGCGCTTGAATTGGTTGAAATGTTGGAGCCCTTATTAAAGAACAGAGATACAAGATGCATAAAACTGCTCGATGAGTTGAGCTCGATGCCGGAAACAGAAGAGCTTGTTATGCAGATTGAAGGTTTCAGATTCAAGAAAGCACTTGAATCGCTTAAAAGTCTTAAAGAGAAGTTGGTGTCATTAGATGGAGAAGAATAGGTACAGTGTCCTTATAATTGATGACGAACCGAATAATATTATTGCGCTGACCGAGATTCTGGAAGAGGATTATACGGTTTATGCTGTTGTGGACAGTATGGAAGCCGTCGAAACAGCGGAGGATGTTTCTCCGGATGTTATTTTACTTGATGTACTGATGCCGGACATGGATGGTTATGATGTTATCAGCGTTTTAAAAGCATCGGAAAAAACCTGTGATATACCCGTGATTTTTATAACCGGGCTTGACAGCATTGAAGCGGAGGAAAAGGGCCTGGCATTGGGTGCGATGGACTATTTATCGAAACCGTTTCATGCCGCGATTGTGAAAACAAGGGTAAAAAATCATATAAAGCTTGTCCAAAGGCTTCGGCAGCAGACATTAATGGCAGAAATAACACATAGCTTTTTATCCGATGAGCATATTGATTCATTACTGACGGATACTCTTCGTACGGTCGGTGAGTTTATGGATTTGGCTCAGTTATTATTATATAAGCTCGAAGAAAACGGCAACAGACTCATTTGCCAAAACGAATGGATAAAACCCGGATTAAATCTGGAAACAAGAGTCGGCAGCGTGCTTGAGCTTAAAGAACCTATATTATCAACAATCAGCAGCCTTCTGAAAAATAAAGAAAGTGACTTATGCATTCATTCAAACGACCCGTCCTTTAAGGAGGTTATGAAGCCGTACAGAAAGAATTTTGATAACTATATAACAACACCGGTTTTTGTAAAAGGCAAACTCAGCGCGGCTTTGGATTTTTCAAGGGAAGACGACGGAAGAGATTGGGACAGAAGCGAGATTAGTCTTGCGGTTCTTGTTTCGGATGTTATATCTGGTGTATTTGAACGTGATGCGATGGAACGGCAGTTCTATATTGTTGAAAACTCTCCTTATCCGATTTTATCTGTTACGCAGGATGCTGTTGTTGAATACATCAATCCTGCTGTTTCAAAAGCATTCGGCTATACAAAAAATGAACTGATAACCGAAGGTCTTGAAATAGTTTTTGGTATCGAGATGTTGAAGGAAATCAAAGAAAAGCATATTCCGTTTGCGCTGCGCGGCGCAACCGCCCGGTTTGAAGCTCAAGTAATCCGCAGAAACGGGGAAAAAAGAACACTGGCAGCTTCTATATTTAAAATGGGGCAGAACAGCCTCGGTTTAACCATCAGAGATTTGACAAAAATACAAAAGCCGGAAGCGGAAAGCAAAAAGATTTATAATGACGAGTTAACCGATATGTACAACCGCCGTTTCTTTGATGAGAACATAGACCGTATTATAAAATCCCTGTCGCGCTCAAAAAGCTGTTTAAGCTTGCTTATGATAGATATTGACTTCTTTAAGAGTTATAATGACACATACGGTATTGGTGCCGGTGATGAATGCCTGATAAAAATCGCCGATGTTCTCGGCAACAGCCTTCCGCGGACAGATGATTTTGTCGCCCGTTACAGCGATGAAGAGTTTGTGATTGTCCTGCCGAACACGGACGATAGCGGTGCGCGAAAAGTCGCTGAGAGATTACTCAAGAACATCCGTGATTGTGATATACCGCATGAAAACAATGATGCGGCGGATTTTGTAACAGTTTCAATAGGAGTTGTTACCGGAACTGTAAAATTCACTCATACTCCCGATGATTTTATAAAAAAAGCAGATAAAATGCTGCATAAGTCCCAAAAGAGCGGGCGTAATATGTACAGTATCGAGAGTCTTTGAGCTTAGACTGATTATACACGGGCTTAATTCCGATATCCCCGAAGCCTAATTCCGACATCTCCGGGCGGGGCAGGGCGGGGCAGAATGAAAGGAATGGTCTTTATCTTGAAAAGAAAAATCCTGATTATTGATGACAGCCTGGTTAAGCTTGAAATTACAAAAAGAGCACTGGCGGATAAATATGATTTATTAATGGCATCCTCCGGCATGGAAGGACTGTCTGTTCTTGAAAATGAAAAACCCGATTTGATTCTTCTTGACATCGAAATGCCCGAGATGGACGGCTACGAGGTTATGAAGAAGATTACATCAATAAAAAAGCTGAAAAACATTCCGGTTATCTTCTTTACCTCACGTTCGGATGAAGAAAGTGAATTGTACGGATTTTCACTCGGAGCGGTAGACTATATTACAACACCGTTTTCACCGCCGAGGCTTTTAAAACGCCTTGAGCTGCACATGTCCCTTGTTCAGCAGAAAAATGAACTCAGTGATTTTAATGTAAAATTAAAAAAACTTGTTGATGAACGGACTTATGATTTGCAAAAGGCTCTGATTGCCGCACAAGCCGCCGACAAAGCGAAAACAACATTTTTGGCGAATGTAAGCCATGAGGTAAGAACTCCGCTTAATAGTATTATAGGATTTTCAGAGCTTGCTTATAATGATGACAGTCTTAACAGAACAAGAAGCTATATCGGAAAAACATTGGAAAATGCCGGATGGCTTCTTGATATCATCAACAATATTTTGGATATTCCCAATATTGAATCGGGAAAAATCACTCTTGAAAAAATTCCGTTTGACTTAAATGATTTATTGGAATATTGTTCCACGGTTGCTGCTTCAATAGCGGAGGAAAAAGGATTATCACTTCTTTCCGGCGATACGGCTGCTATCGAAAAGAAACTGATTGGCGACCCTATGAGACTGCGTCAGGTGATAATCAGCTTGCTGTCAAACGCCGTTAAATTCACAAACATCGGTACTGTTGAGCTGCTGGCATCTGTTTTGGAGTCAAATAAAAAAAATGTAACCATCTGCTTTGAGGTAAAAGACAGCGGTATCGGAATCAGCCCCGAACAAATCGAAAAAATATGCGAGCCCTTTATACAAGCTGATAACAGCATTAAAAGAAAAGCCGGAGGAATAGGTCTTGGGCTGACAATAGCGAAAAGTATTGTCGAATCAATGGGCGGCAAGCTTACGGTAGAGAGTGAACCCGGTATCGGCAGCAAGTTCGGCTTTTCACTGACATTTGATTATGCAAATGATAAAGAGGATATCCCAGCGCAAAATATTGTATTTAATGATTTTGAAAAACCCGTTTTCAGCGGTGATGTTCTGGTTTGTGAAGACAACAGCTTAAATTTGCAGGTTATATGCGATCATCTTGAAAGAGTCGGGATAACACCTGAGACAGCAGCTAACGGTCTGGAGGGTGCTAAAATTGCCGAATCGCGTGTAAAAAACAATGAAAAGCCCTTTGATTTGATATTAATGGACATACATATGCCTGTTATGGACGGGATTGATGCAACGAAGTTAATCCTCGGTTTGGATGTAAAAACGCGGATTGTAGCTTTGACCGCAAATATAGCGGCAGCCGATAAAGAAATTTACATAAGAAGCGGAATGTCGGATATAATCGGCAAGCCCTTCACATCAAAAGAACTATGGAGATGCCTTGCAAAGTTTTTACCTATAAGCAGATATATTGCGGTTGATAAATACCGACAGGCAAAAGAAGAATCACAAACGCAAAAACTCCTAAAAACAAACTTTGTAAAAAACAACCAAACAACATATAATGATTTTATTAAGGCTCTTAATGACGGTGAGACTAAATTGGCACACAGAATAGTTCATACTCTAAAGAGTAACGCGGGGCAAATAGGTGAGGAACTTTTAAGCTCGGCAGCTGCTGTGGTTGACACAATGATGAAAAACAAGGATAATAGAATCAATGATGAGTTGCTCTTAAATCTTGAAGAGCAACTGACAAAGGTTCTTAACGAGTTATCTCCATTGCTTGATGAAGCCTCCGAGACACAGGATAACTCTCAGCCGCTTGATACCGAAAAAACACTTGAACTGCTTGACGAATTGGAGACATTATTAATAAGAAAAGAGACTAAATGCATTAAGCTGTTGGATAAAATAAACGCTATTCCGGGAGCAGAGGAGCTTGCCGGGTTTATTGAAGGATGTAAGTTCAAACTGGCACTCGAATCGCTGGAGACTGTGAGAGAGGGGTTGGTGTCCGAAAATGCGTGATATGAATAAATACAGCATACTTATTGTTGATGATGAACCGAATAACATTATCGCGCTGACAGAGATTCTGGAAACAGATTATACGGTTTTTGCCGAGGTAGACAGTGTCGAGGCTTTAAAAACAACGGAAGATGCCATGCCTGACATTATTTTGCTTGATATTCTTATGCCCCAAATGGACGGCTATGAGGTAATTGTGGCACTGAGGGGCTCGGAGAAAACCCGCGATATTCCCGTAATTTTTATAACAGGACTTGACAGTATTGAAGATGAGGAAAAAGGTCTTGCGTTAGGTGCGGTGGATTATATTACAAAACCGTTTCATAACGCTGTTGTTAAAATAAGAGTCGAAAATCAGATAAAAATATTGGAGCGGCTTCGTCAGCAGACATTGATGACAGAAATCTCACAAAAGTTTCTGTCCGATACCGAGATAGGAAAACCGTTTTCGGACACATTGCAAATGGTCGGTGAATTCATGAATTTATCACAGGCACTGCTGTATGAGCTTGCGGATAACGGAGAGGATTTATATTGCCGCCATGAATGGTTCAGCCCTGAATTATGCTTGGAAATCCCGGATGCCGATTCCCGCAGAAACGAAAAAATAAAAATAGATAAATCGATGGAAGTGCTAATTAATAATATATTTGAAAGCGGAAAATACTGCATCGATTCCAATGATTCATATATTAAAGAAGCTACAAAAAAATACCGTAAAATTCAGGAAAGCTTTATAACAATACCTATTTTTATAAAAAACAAAATAAAAGCTGTACTTGATTTTAATGGAAAAGACAACACAAGGCGCTGGACGGGTAGTGATATAGACCTTGCTGTTCTTGTCGGCGGAATTCTGTCAAATGTTTATAAACGTTATGCGATAGAACATAAGCTTATTGCAGCCAGATACAGTATTTCCGAGGTTGAAAGACAGCGTGAGATTGCTGTAAAGGCAAAAGAGCAGGCGGAAAAAAGCGAACGCGCGAAAGGTGATTTTCTGGCGAATATGAGCCATGAAATGAGAACGCCGCTTAATGCAATAATCGGTATGACAATGGTCGGGAAAAAGACCGATGATATACATGAGATGATACTCGCAATGGACAAGGTCAGTGACGCGTCATCACATCTGTTGGGTATTATCAATGACATACTTGACATGGCAAAGCTTGAGTCAAATAAAATGGAGCTTGTTCTCGCCGAGTTTAACTTTGAACATATGATTGAGAAAATACTGAGCATTATTCAATACAGTGTGGATGAGAAAAACCAAACACTGAGATTTAATGTAGACAGGAATTTGCCGCATTTTGTCATCGGTGACGAACAGCGTCTTGCACAGGTGATAACGAATCTTTTATCCAATGCTATTAAATTTACTCCCGAAGACGGTAACATTCAACTGGAAGCATTATTAGAGGAAAAAAATGATGATTATTGTATGCTGCGCTTTGAGGTATCAGACGATGGAATAGGCATTTCCCCCGAGCAGCAGGAAAAACTTTTTGAGGTGTTTGAGCAGGCGGATGTAAGTATGAGCCGCGAGTACGGCGGTGCGGGTCTTGGGCTTTCATTGGTAAAAAGTATTGTTGAGCTTATGGAAGGCAAAATACAAATTGAATCGGAGCTGGGTAAAGGCGCGAAATTCATAATTACGATAAAGATGCCGTACACGGATAAAGAAACCCAACAAGCCGGTGATTCTCCGGATAGTGATGATGATTTGATAAATCAGTTCAGTATGAATATATTTAAAGACAAACGGCTGTTGCTTGTGGATGATATCAGTATAAACCGTGAAATTCTGAGTGCCCTTTTAGAAGATACGGGACTTATTATTGACAGTGCCGAAAACGGTATAACTGCTTTTGAGATGGTTGCAGCAAGCCATGAAAAATATGACATTGTTTTTATGGATTTGCAAATGCCGCAAATGGGCGGACTGGAAGCAACAAAAAAAATCCGCGGTTTACCGGCGCGAAAGCGCGGACAGCTCCCGATTGTTGCAATGACGGCTAATGTATTTCAGGAGGATGTTGAAGCCTGTATGAAGGTCGGGATGAATGACCACATTGGCAAACCAATCGATTTTGATGATGTAATGAATGTACTCAGGCGGTATTTGCTGTGATTTATTGAAGTAAAATAATCGTTTTTACTCTTTTAATATGAATAATAAGATACGCGGAGGGCGATTGAAAAAGGAGAGAAAATAATCGCGTGCAAGAAACAAAAAACGAGAGTTTTGGTCATCCATATTATTCGGAACGCTTAAAAAGAAAAATGAAGCTGCTGGCTTCATCAAAAGCGGCTATAATAGAAGCGCCGTCAGGCTGCGGAAAAACCACTGCAATGAGGGGCTATTTAAGGGATATTGCTCAAAAAGACGAAGATGTTTACTGGTTTACGGCGGTGGATGAAGAAGCACCTGCAGTGCTTTACCGCAGATTGTGCGGAGAGATAGGAAAAATAGACAAAAAAACCGGAGAGCGCCTGCTGGAAATCGACTTCCCGAATGCTTTTACAATCGGAGAAGTTTGCGATGTTCTCAGGGCTGTCAAGTGCACAAGGAAAACCTGGTTTGTTATTGATGACTACCAGTTTCTTTTTGCGATTCTGCCCGCGTCATTTTTGAATGCCTTAATCGATAATGAAAGGGAAGAACTGCATATCGTTATAATTACACAGATGTTGGGAAAGGATTTTCAAAAAAACATATTCCGGCTCGGTATACCGTATATCAGCGCGCCGGATTTGCAATGGAATGCGGAGGATATCCGTTGTTATTTCAAGCTTGCAGGTGTGAAAATATCCGAAGCGGAAGCAAATGAGATAAACAGCCTTACGGAAGGCTGGATTATTGCCGTGCACTTGCAGCTTTGCTCATATCATGAAACAGGCGGATTTTCGGACAAAGCAATCTTACTGCTGATGGAGCATTTGATATGGGATAAAATGACATCTCAGCAGCAACACTTTTTCATGCGTTTATCGGTATTTGAGTCCTGTACGTTAAAAAGGCTGTGCCGTATAATGGACTGTGACACATTGCCGGATTATGCGGCAGACTGCCTGTCGATACCGTTTCTGCGTTATATACCGGAAACAGGCCTTTGCGTACCGCACGCTCTCTTGCGGGAGATGGTATGTGTGAAGCGCCGTGAGCATGGGGAAGAGTTTGATAAAAAATGCTTGAGGAAAGCGGGAGATGTTTGCCGCGACGAGGGACAATTTGCCGAAGCGGTATTTTTCTATGCGCAGATAAAAGACTATAATCGTATTCTTTCGCTTGAGCTTTCAAATCTTATTTGTGCTGAGGTCGGAACCGGAACATTTAATGATGTAGCATTGGAAATCGCCCGAAATTGCTCGGTTGAAACAAAAAGCAGGTACCCGCATTCCATGCTGTGTATTGCATGGTCGGTTTGTTTTTTAAATACCGGAGAGTTTAAGGCGCTGATGGATGAGCTTGACGGCTTATTGCCCGACAGCGGCTCCTTAAGAGCGGAGTGGCTGCTGCTGTCCGTTTATTTACATTATCCTCATTTGGAGCAAATGCTTCCGATAATAAAAAAAGCCGCGGCGATGTTTGCCGGAGCCGTCTCAAGTGTTATTTTGCCGGAGGTGCCGTGGGCTTTTTATGAATATCTGCAGTTATCAACCTTCCATATCCATGTCGGTGCAGCCGTTGAAGAAGCCGTTTTGCTGGAGAAGTTTATAAGCATCTATTCAAGCTTGACCGGCGGACACGGAGCCGGTGCCGATGTATTGTTCCGTGCGGAGCTCGCTTTTTTCAGATGTGATACGGCTCAGGCGGAAATACTTGCTCATAAGGCGGTTTTTCTTTCCGAGAGCAAGCTGCAGAAAAACATTCAAATAGGCGCTGTCAGGCTGCTTGCCGTTATTGCGCTGCTTAAATCCGACTATGCCGGATGGCAGCTAATGATTAATAATATTGAGCAGGTTGTGTTTGGTTCAATGCAGAATACATCAATGTTCAGAACGATGCTTGATATTGTTTACGGTTCTCTGATGGCTCAGCTCAGAGAGTATGAACAAATTGCAGGTTGGTTAAAAAATGCCGGTTTTATGTCCCGGCAATTACCTGCGGCAATTTACACTAAAGCTGTTGAGCTTCACGCATATTATTTAATGGGGAAAGGTGAGCATGCGCATCTGATAGGTTTTTTACAGACGATTCCGTTTGAAAAATGCACACCGTTTCCCGAGCATTTTTACCTTTTTACTATTGCGGTCGGCTATTTATCGCTTGG
>Ga0123356_10002941_pt1 | contig 18032 bp, 8 predicted proteins | sample TergutEmb28metaG_2_FD_92546 | JGI IMG/M metagenome (GOLD analysis project Ga0123356, IMG submission 92546) | Embiratermes neotenicus P3 segment gut microbial communities from Petit-Saut dam, French Guiana - Emb289 P3 | ecosystem: Host-associated > Arthropoda: Insects > Digestive system > Gut ...
TATACCCGACAGTATAGGATATACAGGATATGATTGGGAAACGATGACACTTGCAAGAAGAATAACCAAAGCCGATTTAGGACTCAATGTAAAAACAGTCCGTATCGAAAACAACATAATACATTGGTCAGATAATATAAAGATTCCCGCACGACCCATGATAGGAGTTCTCGGAACTGCACCGAAAATCGAATCACTCAGAACCACACGAGGCGGACCCCACGGCGGAAACATGGATGTACAGGAAGTATGTACCGGCAGTGTCGTGTACTTTCCGGTCGAAACACAGGGAGCACTGCTGCACATAGGCGATGTCCATGCAATACAGGGCGACGGCGAAATAAACGGAGCAGGCGGCATCGAATGTCGCTCCGTCGTAAAATTAAAAGCATGGACAATAAAACGTCCCTCTGATTTCCGATGCGTTCGAATCGAAGACAAAACATATATAATGACAGTCGCATGTGAACGTACGGCGGAAGAATCGTTTTATACCGCGACTGAACAATTGATCCGATGGATGGTCAACGATTACAACATCACCGAACAAGAAGCATACCTGTTCCTCGGACAGGTTATGGAAGCAAGATGCCCCCAATTCGTCAACCCAACATCATCATATATTTGTAAAGTCGCAAAAAAGTATTTATCCGGTATTTAAAATAACAAAATATAAGTCACGTTTGTCACATTATAATGTTGCAGGGTTAATTTTTAGAAACCTTGTAACATTTTTTATGTTTTAAATGTTATCCTCCGATTATTGTAAGCCTTAATTATTGAAATAAGTATTATTTCAGGATTATTGTAAAAGGGGAATATAAACATGAAAGACATAGGACGTCGCTTTTCTTATCGCAAAATATTGAAAAATACCGAAGGATCGGAAAAAACACCAAAAATAAGCATTTACAATAAGGTACGCAAATACGACAGATTTTTTGCAGGTATTATGGTTGTGGCACTTATTGTGCAATTATTTGCTTTCATGCCGAGTGCATCGGCAATGTTTTCATTCGGCGGACGCAGCAATGTAAGCATCCGCAGTTTTGATGATTTTGAAGCATTTGCCGAATTCATCTTGGATGAACCGCCGGCAGAACCGGTTCCTCAACAGCCGCAGCCCGAACCGCCGAGCACACCTGTTGACACAAACAAAGACAAAGAAGAAATTACATCAAACCCGGATGATCCGTCGGAAAACAATTCCGAAAGCACCGACAATACTGCATTTGACGACCCTCAAGACAAAGATTCCGACACATTAAATACACCGAATGATGAAATCAACGAACCCGCGGAAAACAACGATCCCGGCAATAATAACGATTCCGCTTCAAATCAAGCAAATATAAATAACGATGAAAACAACGATCCCGAATCCGAAGATCCGCTTGATGAAAATAACATTCTTGCAACTTCTTTATCAATTGAACTCGATGAATTGATGCTCGATATCACGGCAGCTTCAAACCCGCTTCCCGCAGGCACAAATTTTCACGGTGCAGTTTCAATTAACATGGGTCAGTATGTATTCACACGAAACGGCTCAACAGTAACCGGCGGTGAAACCGGCACTCTGGCACAATGGAATGCAGCTAATTTAAGAGTGGAATACAACAGTTTTACAATTAATGCCGTTCAATTAAAAGCAATATTGGATACAAATAATGCCGCAGGTTTACCTGTCGAGTTTATTGTACCGAGACCTGCCGGTCTGGTGTGGGATGTTGATATAACAACACAACCGCTTGCAATAATCGGAGGCCCTTTAGATAAACAAGTCTTTGCATATTTATCGGTTGCTAAAAACGGTGAAGCAACAATCAGATTTTCCGGTGATTTTTGGAATGAAAACATAGATTTGATAACAGATATTGATGGCGGAGGTTTTATTAACGCCGGTCACCTCTATATCGAAGTATCTTTAAATGACAGTACAAATAAAACTAACGGTAATCATGAAATCCAATTATACGGAAAAACATCGATGACGATCAAAGTCAATGATTTTGTACCGACCCCCGCATCAATAAATAAAACAGGACGATATAATCATCACGGACTCGGTGAGCTCGAATGGACTCTTACATACAACCCCGGCAGCCCTGCGGCTTCAACGATCTACCCGGTAGTTATTACCGATACACTCGGACCGGGACAAGTTCTCGACCCGCTCACGGACAACATTGTTTTGACCGACGGCGCAAACATAAATGTATCGGGAACATCGATTGAAGGTTTGGTACGCAACGGCACCACCGGTTTTACACTTACAATTCCTCACGACAGTGCATATGCCGGAAAACCGATAACGATCACATACAGATCATATCCGAATCAAGACCAAATCGGTGACGGAAATGCAAAAAGTTTTACTAACAATGCAACGGTAACACATAACGGCACAAACGTCGGAACTGCCGCTCATACAATAACAATTCCCGCTGACCAAAATCGTTGGATTTACAAAGCCGGAACACAGGTCGGCAGAGATATTGAATGGACCGTAACAATTTCAACACTCAGCCAAAACCTGCGTAACTTAGTATTCCATGATACCATGGGCAGTGCGCTTTCACTTGTTGACACTTCAATAACAATAAACGGAACTCCCGCATCACCGACAACAAAATCAGGCAATTCATTCACAATCGATTTAAGCACTCATTATTCAAATTCATTTCCGGGCACAATAACAATTAAATATCGCACAACAGTCAACGGATCGTATTTTGATAATCCGGGACAAACACCGGCTTCCGGTGCATTCGGAAATTCAGCACATTTGACTTTTGAATGGGAATGGCGCGGCGGCGGTATCAATATATGGCATAACATTACATCACCGACAATGACCCGGAATCCCGGAGTCAACAGAGATATTATCAAAAAAACCGCACGTGCGACAAACCCGGTAAACGTTGCAGAACATCTCATAACATGGCGCATTGACGTCAATCCCTACAATGTATACATTCAAGACGGTACCATCACGGATATACCAAATCCGGGCGGAACATCAGCTGTTCATGAACTTGTAAATGACCCCGCTCCCTACGGACCTGCATTCGATAACGGTTATATTTCATTCGATCCGAACACACAAAAGTTTACTGTTACCGGTACACTTGAAGCAAACTCAACACATTTTTACGTAACAACAAAAGCAACCGATTCACAACTTTATGGCGGTAATACAACAAATACGACATATACAAACCGTGCGGAATTTGACGGAAATGTCAGACTCGGCGGATCATCAGGTACTCCGACAAAAATGACCGATTCGGCAAACGCCGATGTTCTGTACACAAGCCGTGTACTAAACAAAACAGCAATATCACACAGTCGTGTAAATGATCAATTGGTTGTCACATGGGAAATTACTGTTAATCAAAACAGAATGGAATTGGAAAGCCCGATATTGACCGATACTCTCAGTGCAGGATTAAGTTTTGTTGAAGGTTCAATCGTTGTACGCCCCGGATCACAAGGAACTGTATCGGCAACTGTTGACGGTCAATCAATATCCTTCACACACTCTGAAGGATTTAATAAACAACAAGTTGTGTTTCGTTACAATACGGCAGTTGATGTCAACGCTCTCGCTTTTGACCGTAATGCAAACGTAACAGTAAAAAATTCAGCTGAACTGGTACATTCCGGTCATACCGGCGTAACGGCGAGTGCAGAAAGAGTTATACATAATCGTCTCCTTCAAAAAAGCGGTTCATTAAACGATGGTGTAATTTCTTATTCGGTCAACATAAACCCCTATGGTTTAAACCTCGACGCAGCAAACATGGGCAGGACGGTTACAGATACTTTCCCGCTCACTCCGACAGTCGGCGGATTACCGCCTCTCGTTCTTAACCCGCAGAGTTTACAATTATGGGAAGCAACTTTAACTGCAACAAGTACAAGCGGACACACTTTATCTAAGAGTTCAAATGTAACAAATGCTGCAACGATCATATATCAAACCGACGGTCCGGGGAGCGTCATAACAGGTTTTTCAATAATCCTTCCGAAAGCTGACCAAGCCTACATTCTTGAATATCAATGTTCAGTCAGAGGAACGATCGATTCCGGACAAACATTCAACGGAAACATAAATAATGCAATTTCCTTTAACGGCAGCGCCGCATACCAAACCAGCACAAGCGACAGCACGCACATAGGCACAAGCGGCGGAAGCGGAACCGGCGGATTTGCCGCAACACTGACATTACGTAAAGTTGATTCCGAACGCACAAGCCAAGGCATTGCAGGCGTTGAATTCAGAGCATATCAAAACCTCGGCGGATCTGAATTTGAAATCGTTCGCGGTTTGACAGATGTAAACGGTTATGTAAGACTCAGACTCCCGCCCGCAGGTACAGATACAGAATATATTATCCGTGAATACAGCGTCGACGGTTATATATCAAACTCTTTAAAACTCTTAAACGGCAACGGCAACCCGACATTCACAAGCGGTGCCTCCGCAACCGATTATAATGTAAGATTAATATCAGGCAACACAATCGGTGCATCATTCTCAAGACATGGCGGATACACACTCACCGTAACAAATGACCCGGTCACCGGCAATCTCAGTTTCACCAAACTCAGCCAAAGAACTGACGGCAACGGAAGCACTCCTTATACAACTCCGCTTGAAAGTGCAGAATTTAAGCTCGCAGATAAAACCGGCGCATTCAGTTTAACTGCTGTAAGCGGACCGGACGGCAAAGTTACCTTTTCTGACATTCCGTTCGGTGAATATGATCTTATCGAAACCGTAACACCGAACAACCATTTTGCTCCTGCCGGTACGATCGATGTCACGATCGACAAAACCGGAACCATAACAAAATTCGGTTCGACAACAGCTCCGGCAAGCATGTCAAATTTGGAAGTTATCAATATCTACTCCGAAATCATGCTCACAGTGTATTCATTTGACACAAGCAAGCAAAATAAAATTCTCGAAGAAGCAATTTTTGAATTGCTGCGTTTTGAAAACGGTCAGTGGATTACAGAAGGCAAAAAAATAACAGACTCTTCCGGATACGTTGAGTTTTACGGTTTGAGAAGTGACACATCTTACAAAATCATCGCCGGTTCTCCCGTCGGATATTATCAAACGGATTCCGAATATACATTCACAACCGACAGCGACTTGAAAGCTGACTATTTCCTCGATTGGGTTTTCCACCTTCAAGGCGGAAAAATCACGATCAATAAAACAGAACACGTACTGACAGGTCCTAACATTCCGATGCAGGGTGTATGGTTTGATTTATACAAAATCATGAGTAATGATGAAAACGACGACATTTTGTTAAACTCTGCAGCATCAGATTCGACCGGAACAGTTATCTTTGATTCAATACCGCTGAGTTTCAAAGGTGCCGCTGCATCCGATATATCTGCAGACCCAAAAAATCCGGCATCTCCTCCGATTATGGATACATCATTGGATCTTGACAATACACTCTACAGAATAGTTGAAAGATGGTTCCCCGGATATTATCCGACATACCCGAAAATAAAGGACACGTTGACTCCCGCAGATCAGGAACATGAAATCGAATGGATCAACTACCCCGGAGAGGGTGAAATAACACTCACGGTCCTTGACTCCGAAACCGGTGAACCGCTCAGCGGTGTAACATTTGCTCTCTACGGTCCGTTCAGCGGCGTAAGCACACGTATGGGAACCGCTACAACCGACGAATTCGGTATGCTCTCATTCCTGAGCCTCCCCTTGGGATCGGGTATCGATGACAACATAGCAATGGCAATGTATGATGCAGAACCGATAAAAGAAAACGGTGCCTCGATCACATTTACAAAAAAACAACTGGGCGATCTCGACGGATACGAACCCTTGAGCGCACCGATTATCACAACTCTTTCATTAATAACACCCATCGTCGAAGTGGAAGCGGAACTCGATCCGATTCCGAACGGTAACGGATATCCCGATGATAACCAAAACACCGACCCGAACAATAATATAAACAACAACCAAAATAACAACACGGGAAACAACCAAAACAACACAAATACACCCGGTGATAATAATGATAACAGCCACAATAAAAACACCGGCAACAACGACAGCATGGTTCTCGGAAGTACCGAATCAAATACGACCGGCAGCAACTCTAATCGTAACATCACCCTTGTCTTAAATGACGAATCAATGCCGAGAACGGGAGTCGAATCAATTACGGGAATGCTCTTCACAGGTTTAATAACATCACTGGCCATGTGCGCAGCAGTCTTCATCGTAATAAAACATCAAAGCAACAAAGAAAAGCGAAAATTTATATAACCCCCTTACAATCACTGAACCCCCTCCAAAATTCCGGAGGGGGTTCGGTGTTCATGAGATATAATCAAAAAACAATCGTGCCGATATCAATCAATAATAAGAGTTGACCGTATTAAAAAAGTGAATCCGTTTTTCATAAATTCTTCAGGCAACATTTTCAACTCATTAACAATATATTTTTCTTTATTATGAGCCAAAGATATTATCCCGCAAATACTTGCCCAAAGATAAAGGATATTATGCGATAACGGCTCCGGATCGGTATTAATACTGCCGTTAAACACACATGTTTGCATATAATTTCCTATTATCCCGACAATCTGTTCGCCGACAGCAAAAATTTGATAATTGACTGAATCGGATTCTGTTGAAGTATAATTCAACTCACCCAGCAATGCTTCAAAATATAACGGATATGCTTTATAATGCCGAACCAAAGTATCACAAATCGCATAATATCCTTGAGGAATTTCTTTTGTCGTGATTACAGGTGTATCAACGCTGTCATAATAACCTTGAGGAGCATCTTTTGCCGTTGTAACAGCATTGATGATATCGGCTTTCAGTATATTCCCGTAGTCCAAAACAATATAATCAAAAATCTCATCTTTATTCTTAAAATAAACATAAATCGTAGACTTACTGCAATCGGCTCTTTCCGCAATATCATCCATCGTCGTCTGCGTAAAACCCTTCTCATGAAACAAATCTTTAGCTATATTAATAATATGAAACTTATTAAACTTTGACAACCGCTCTTTCCTGTCCATACAAACCTCTCTTCCAAAAAGTACACCCAAAGTCCGATCATCGTACCACGAGTTCATCCCAATGTCAACACACCCCTTCCCAAAAAATAAAACCCTTGCAACGCAAGAGTTTTCGGACAGATTGTGGCGGAAAGGCGGGGATTCGAACCCCGGGTGGCTTGCACCACACAACATTTCCAATGTTGCACCTTCGACCTCTCGGACACCTTTCCGTATATTCACATTTCAGTTCCTGTAATGTATTCCGGCAGATTTACAGTGGTAACAAATATAGAGCAAACCGGTATTAAAGTCAAGAGCAAACACTCCTGCATCAAAAACTCCGGTTCGACAATATAACTAAAATATATTGTATGAAATGCCTTTTTTTCTTGACACAGAGATTGCAGAGATATAAAATACATCAGATGAGATTCGTGGAATTAATTTGGGGAATTTCTGCAGCAAAGAATTTGCTTTTCATCATATAATTATCTTACAAGGAGGTGTCCGTAAACGCAATGCCCACATCAATCCTGATTTACGGTATATTCGCGGCTGTTTTGGTCGCAGCCGCTTTTGTATTCTTCTTCCTCGGTATCGTATACAGAAAAAAAGTATCGGAACGCGCTATCCAAAGCGCAGAAGAAAAAGCCAAAAGAATAATAAACGACTCAATCAAAGGTGCCGAAAACAAAAAACGTGAAGCACTTCTTGAAGCAAAAGAAGAAATCCACAAAAACCGCAGCGAATACGAACGCGAAGTAAAAGAACGCAGAACAGAAATCCAAAAACAAGAACAAAGGCTCCGTCAAAAAGAAGAAATGATGGACAAAAAAACCGAAATAATCGAGAAAAAAACCGAAACCATCGAAAAAAGACAATCAGACCTCGAAGCGGCACACGAAGAAGTCGCAACAATCAAGCGCAGCCAATTCGAAATGCTCGAAAAAATCTCCGGTTACACAGTGGCGGAAGCAAAGGCATATCTAATAAAAAACCTCGAATCCGAAGTCACACACGAAGCGGCAATGAAAATCAAAGAAATCGAAGACCGCCTCAAAGAAGAAGCGGACAACATGGCAAGAGAACACATCTCACTCGCCATCCAACGTTGCGCCGCAGACCATGTAGCCGAAGCAACCGTCTCTGTGGTACCCCTACCCAATGACGAAATGAAAGGCCGCATAATAGGTCGTGAAGGACGCAACATCCGCGCCATCGAAACACTCACCGGAGTCGACCTCATAATAGACGACACACCCGAAGCCATCACACTCTCAGGCTTTGACCCCGTCCGCAGAGAGATCGCACGCATTTCACTCGAAAAACTCATCCTCGACGGACGCATCCACCCCGCACGTATAGAAGAAATGGTCGAAAAAGCCAAAAAGGAAGTAGACGCAACAATAAAATCCGAAGGCGACAGAGCCACATTCGAAACCGGCGTCCACGGCCTGCACCCCGAAGTCATCAAACTCCTCGGCAGAATGCGCTACCGCACAAGCTACGGTCAAAACGTCCTCAACCACTCGATCGAAGTTTCTCACATAGCAGGTCTCCTCGCCGCCGAACTCGGCGCAGACGTAATGACAGCAAAACGCGCAGGCCTCCTCCACGACCTCGGCAAAGCCATCGACCACGAAATAGAAGGCAGCCACGTCAACATAGGTGTAGACCTCGCAAGAAAATACAAAGAAAACGAAGAAGTCATCCACGCCATACAGGCACACCACGGCGACATAGACCCGAGAACAGTCGTTGCCTGCATAGTACAAGCATCAGACGCAATCTCAGCTTCCCGTCCCGGCGCAAGGCGAGAAAACATAGAAAGCTACGTCAAACGCCTCGAAAGACTCGAAGAGCTCACATGTTCCTTCAAAGGCGTCGACAGCTCCTACGCCATACAGGCAGGCAGAGAAATCCGCATAATGGTAAAACCCGATGAAGTCACCGAAGACCAAATGATCCTCCTCGCCCGCGAAATAGCGCAAAAAATCGAAGACGAACTTGAATACCCCGGCCAAATAAAAGTTAACCTCCTGCGAGAATCAAAAGCAGTAGACTACGCTAAATAACAACAACCAAAAAATCCAAAAAACAGAGGTTTCACACACCTCTGTTTTTTCCGTAATGTATAAAATACATCCCTGTTTCACCGGTTATTGTTCAATTTTAATCAAAAAAGCCGGATATTGTATATATATACACGTTCTTCTTGACATTGTTCTTCTTTCTTAATAAAATCTTCATAAATTGATTCACTTGAATTTAAGAAATCCGGCTTAATTTATGCTTATCAAAAAAAAAGCAAAAAATATTTTATAAACCGGAACATTTTTATTGTCACATACGTCACATAATAGTTGTTCAAAATTTCTTCATAATTTAAACCGAAATAAACGACACAAAGGAGATCATAAATTGAAAAAAATAACATTTCGTTTAATAGCCGCCGTCCTTGCAGTCGCTCTGCTGGTACCGGTGATCGCCGGTTGCAGACGCACACCCGAAAACTTATTTTACGACCCCCCCGAATTTATATTTATCCCCGAAGTAATGAGAATCTCTGACGATATATCAGAAATCAGAAACCTTATTGTTTCCGGAGATACCGTATTCTTTTCATCTCAGGTTATGGTTGATGAAGATTTTTGGCTGTATGATACCAAACTGTATTCAATGAACATCGACGGATCAAATGTTGCACCGCTTCCTAACTATGTTGCGCCGTCAAGTCCGTTTTCCGATGCTCTCGGCACCGTGAATGTTTCAACAATGAACGCAGATGACGACGGCAACTTATGGGTCGTCGAAAGCGGATGGTTTTTCCGATTCAACCTTCCCGATGATTTTGACGGCGACCCTTGGGATCGTTACCAATATTACGAAGACCTCGGATCGGTATCATCGATTCGACAGCTGACCGAAACAGGAGCAGAGATGCTCACAATCGATATCGCTCAGATATCAGACGGATTTGATTGGTTCCATGTATCGGCATTTAATATCGACAGCGCGGGAAATCTGTATATAGGATCAAACGAAGGCGTTTTTGTATTAAACAATCAGGGTGAAATATTATTCAGACTTACCGTTGATGATTGGGTCGATCAACTCATGCGCCTGACAGACGGTTCGGTTGCATATTACGGTTGGTCCGATTCCGGACCGCGCGGATGGTCACGAGTTCTGCGACCGATCAATCTCGCAACAAGAGATTGGGGCGAAGATATCGAACTGCCCGAAAATGCTTGGGACATTTTCCCCGGAGCCGGTGATTATTCGTTTTTATACACAAATTCGAATAATTTATTCGGTATCGATGCAGAATCAGGCGAAAGTGTCAAAATATTAAATTGGCTCGAAAGTAACGTTAACATAAACAGTGCAGAAAACCTCTCGATCTTACCGGACGGACGCATTATATGCACAAATACGATTTGGACCAACAGAGGTAATTCAAAAACCGAAGTTATCGTCCTCACCAGAATACCCTACGCCGATTTACCCGAAAGAACCGTTCTCACTTTGGCGGCTGTTTGGCTCAGTTCCGACTTACGTACCAGTATTGTCGAATTTAACCGCACAAGTCAAACACATCGTATATTTGTAGTTGACTATTCGGAATTCAATAATGAAGAAGACGGTTGGGACGCCGGTCTTATAAGATTGTCCACCGAAATAATTTCAGGCAAGATCCCGGATATTCTCGATGTTTCAAACCTGCCGTTCAATCAATATGTCGCACGAGGTCTTCTCGTTGATTTGTACCCGTTTATCGATGCCGACCCCGAACTGAATCGCAGCGATTTGGTTGAAGCAGTTTTCCGAACCGCCGAAATGGACGGACACCTTTACAGACTCTTCCCTTCATTCGGTGTCAGTACCGTTGTCGGTAACCCCGCAGTTCTCGGATCGTATCCCGGTTGGAACATGGATGAATTCCTCGCAGTCCTAGATGCCAATCCGCGTGCCGATGTCCCGATGGGCAGCTGGCTTACTAAAGAAAACTTTTTCAGACAGGCAGTCATGCTCAGCATAGACGATTATGTCGACTGGGCAACCGGCGATGTCAGTTTTGACAGCGGTGCTTTTGCACAATTACTTGAAATTGCAGACAGATTCCCTGAAGACTATGATTACGGCGACGGAATGGATATGGGCTTCGGAGGCTTCGGAGACGGTCTTGTAGCATCAGGCAGACAAATAATGACAGACATGCATATATCGGCATTCGAATGGCTTATCTACACTAAAGTTGAATACGGCGGCGAACTGGTTTATAAAGGCTTCCCCAATGAAGGCAGAAACGGTCATACTCTCCAAATATGGTCAAGCCTTGCTGTCACATCTGCATGTACGGACAAAGACGGAGCATGGGATTTCATGCGCACCTTTCTTTTGGAAGAATGGCAAACAGAAACACTGTATTACTCTTTGCCCACAAATCAAGCCGCATTCGATAAAGTCGTTGCTCAAGCTATGGAAGAGCCTGAGTATGAAACATGGTACGGCGATGTGCAAATAGGAGCATTGACACAAGCGGAAATCGACCAAGTATTGGATATGATTAACAACGCATCAGGTATCGCAAGTTATGACGAAGCTCTCATGAACATAATCATGGAAGGAGCACAAGACTTCTTCTCAGGCAGAAGCAGCGCAGAAGCCGCAGCAGGAGTAGTCCAAAACCGTGCTTCCATTTACGTAGCAGAGCAGAGCTGATTATATACGGATCGGATAATTAATGATCAAAACAAGAGTACTGAAATTCACGGAGCGCTTAAGCAAGCGCTCCCGTGATAATATAAACGGCGCATTATGGCTGGCACCGAGCTTCCTCGGCATGTCAATGTTTTATATTGTACCTTTTTTCATTATCGTCTATTATTCACTGATCGACAACCCGATCCGTCACAACTTCATATTCCTGGACAACTTCATTAACCTGATCGGTAACCAGGCATTCAGAACAGCAACAAACAACACTTTCACTTTTTCGATAATAGCCGTGCCGCTCGCCGTAGTTTTATCACTTTTGATAGCCTTGATGCTTGAAGCACGCATTCCTTTAAAAAGTTACTTTCGCACATTTTTCCTCAGCCCTTTGATGGTGCCCGTCGCATCGGTCGTTTTGATTTGGCAGGTCCTCTTCCACCCGAACGGCGCTGTCAACGAGCTCATAATGCTCTTCGGTATCGATCGCATAGACTGGATGCAATCCGAACACAGCCAAATCGTTATCGTCATACTTTTCCTTTGGAAAAACCTCGGATTCAACATGATCCTCTTCATGGCCGCACTGAGCAACATCCCGCGCGAACTGCTCGAAACAGCAGACGTCGAAGGAGCCGGACCGGTTCGCAAATTCTTTTATATCAAAATAAGATACCTTTCACCGACTTTATTGTTTGTCACGATTCTCTCACTGATCAATTCATTCAAAGTCTTCCGCGAGATCTATCTGCTCACAGGTGACTACCCGTACGGCAATCTTTATATGCTTCAGCACTTCATGAACAACATATTCAGATCGCTCGATTACCAAAGACTCGCCGCAGCCGCAGTCATTATGACCATAGCAATGGTAATAATCATACTTATCCTCTTCATAACGGAAAACCGTTTCGGAAGGGATGTGGAAGAATGAGAAGAAAACGTTACTTCGGACGCACCGGTCTTTTTATGCTGTCACTGATTTTTGCCTTCATCTTCCTCCTGCCGACAGTTCTTACGATATCAAATTCATTTATGACTCAAAGCGAAATAGATGCAAACTACGGTATGATTTTCGCCAGCACACGCCCCGGAGTCAGCAGTTATGTATCCGACAGCGTCAATTTAAAATTCATCCCCGATGAAGTAAGCGGTTCACAATATGTCACCGTTCTTTTCAGAAGCCCGCAATATATATTAAAATTCTGGAACTCTGTCATCCTCGTCATTCCGATCGTTATACTTCAGGTAGGCATTGCTTCTTTTGCAGCCTACAGTTTCACAAGATATCAGGGTAAATTCAAAAACTTTCTGTTTTTCTTCTATATAGTCCTCATGCTCATGCCGTATCAGGTAACGACCGTTCCGAATTTCCTGGTAGCCGATTGGCTCGGCATCTTAGGTTCACGGTGGGCAGTCATTTTCCCGGGTGCATTCGCCCCATTCTCGGTTTTCCTGCTCACAAAGTTCATGCGTCGTATCCCGTCCGTACTCATCGAAGCCGCAAAGCTTGACGGTGCAAACGAATGGGAAATATTCACAAGAGTATGCATACCGCAATGCAGAAGCGCGCTCTATTCAATAGCCATACTCGTATTCATAGACTATTGGAACATGGTCGAACTCCCGCTCATCCTTCTCGACAACGCAGATGTCCAACCCATGTCAGTCTTCTTATCTACAATTAACGCAGGAGAAGCAGGCGTAGCCTTCGCAGTAGCCGTAGTCTACATGATCCCGCCCCTCCTCCTCTTCCTCCACGGCGAAGAAGCCCTCGTAGAAGGCATAACCCACTCCGGATCTGTAAAAGGTTAAAAGAATGCTTGCATTCTTATAATGCGATGCCTGCATCGCTATGTGAAAGGATTTTCATCATATGAACGAACAAAATGTTAAAAAAAGAGGATGGGTCAAAAACGTTGCTATAATTTTCTTAGCGGTTATGCTCGTATTGACATTCTTTTCAAATACTATTATGAATCGCTCTTTACCGGAGGTCGCCGTTCAATATACATCATCCGGAACCATCACAGCCAGAATCCGCGGAAGCGGAACCGTCACCGCCAACGAAACCATCGAAGTCGACGGACCTTCACAAACTTTGAGGATCGAATCCCGTCTCGTCAAAGTCGGTGATATCGTCACACGCGGACAAGTTCTCATAAAACTCTCCGGTTCGATCAGCGATGAACTTGACGCTGCACAAACAGCTCTTAATGAAGCAGAACTGGCACTTGAAATTGAATTAATTAATTCACCGCTCGTAAGTAATAATGTCGCAAGAGCTTTAGTCGCTGTGCAAATTGCACGTGACGGTGTTTCTGCTGCACAGAGAACTCTTGCCGATGCACAGAGAAATCTTACTGATGCACAAAGAGTACTGTCTGATATTGCATACAGCGAAGCCGCATACAACGCAGCAGTGGCAGGTAATAACAATGCACAATCAATAAGAAATCAAGCTTTAAGCATATTGACCGAAGCAACGAGAGCAGCCAATGCAACACTTCTTAATCTGGAAAGAGCCGAAGATTATCTCGAGTCCCTCGGACCGCCGCCCGATAAAGGCGGAACGGTCGACCCTGTAATTTACGAAGAAGCAGTGCAAAAAGTTACCGAAGCCGATATCGCAAACAATATTGCACAAACAACAGCACGAGCCGCAGGCAGAGATTACACACTTGCAGTTGAATCAACTCAACCCGCTGTCGATGAATTCATTAAACAAAGTTCAAGCAGAGATGCATGGTACAGTGCAAACTCAAGTGTAAGGAGTGCGCAAAGCGGAGTAGACTCTGCACAACAAGGTGTCAGTTCTGCAAATATTTCATTAAACTCAGCAAACAATGATTTAACGCAAGCGCAAATACAAGATGAAGTAGACGGTTTACTGGACTCTGTAACAATCAGAGAACTTAGAAAAACTGTTGAAGAGAAACGCGAAGCCCTTGAAATATTGCAAAAAGAAGGCGGTCTTTCTGAAGTCGTTGCACCTGTGGACGGTAAAATTATTTCAATAGCACCGGGCGTCGAACCCGGGCGCAATACTGATCCGGCACAACCGATCATGACCATCGAAGTGGTTGACAGAGGTTATTCATTGACCATATCGGCAACGGCTCAGCAAGCATCAAGAGTATCTGTCGGTGATTCTGCAGAAGTCGACAGAGGATGGTGGGGCGGAAGTGAACTGTTTGCTGTATTGACCGGTATCAGGCCGGATCCGCAAAATCAACCTTCCGGCAGACTCCTGCATTTCGCAATATCCGGTGAAGATATCGAAAGCGGTAATACATTAAATGTAGTAATGTCCCAAAGATCGGAAAATTATAACATCATCGTACCGAACAATGCCCTCAGACAAGACACAAACGGTGACTTCGTCCTTATCGTTGAATCCAGAAACAGCCCCCTCGGCAGTCGTTTTATAGCAGTCAGAGCTGATGTAAACATCCTCTCATCCGACGATACCAACACCGCAGTGTCCGGAGCATTGTCAGGTTGGGATTATGTAATAACGACCTCATCAGCACCCATCAACCCCGGCGACCAGGTTCGCCTCGCAAACAACTGATTCTACCGGTTTCACAGTATTTTATTTAATGCTTTGTACACAAAGCTGTGTATATAAGGCAGTGCAGAGAAGGTGTTTACATGATAAAAAAAATAATCCTCATCGCCGTAAACGCCTTATTGTTTATTGCGTTTATCATTTGTCTGTCACTCACTTCATCTATCAAATCGTCCTTGCGCAGTCAACAGGCGGCAGAAACGTGGAGAGGACAAAGCGGCGAACGCTTTGCCCAACTCTCCGTTTTCTTCCCCGACACGGCGGCATTCACTTCCGAAAGCGTCTTGCTTTTCAGACGCTCTCTCGACACCGCCCTCGTCAACGCCTCAATAGACACCCCGCAAGGACGCATACTCTACACCGATGCATGGTCTGCCGAATACACTGTATCTCTCGTTGACAGTCGAGGTTTTCCTGTCAGCGCCAACGCAACAGCAATCGGTGGCGACTTTTTCCTGTTCCACCCGTACTTCCTCAAAAGCGGAAGCTACCTGTCCCCGAACGATGTCATGCATGACCGAGTCATTCTGGACGAAGAGCTTGCCTGGCGACTGTTCGGTTCATCCAATCTTGAAGGATTTGAAGTGCTCATCAATGCAAGACCCTTTCAGGTAGCGGGAGTCATTTCAAGAGAAAGTGACACAGCAAGCACAAAAGCCTACACCGCCGGTGCAGGCTTATTCATGACGCTTGAAGCATTGGCAGAACTGACAGAAACAGAAATAAACATTACCTGTTATGAAATCGTAATGCCAAACCCGATAACCGGTTTTGCTTTGAAAACAATGACAGACCAAATACCGAGTACAGATGTAAAAATCATTGAAAACAGTGCTCGATACTCGATGAGTAATTCATTTGAAATAATACGATCCTTCGGAGAACGCAGCATGCGCACATACCCGATTACATACCCCTACTGGGAAAACGCCGCCCGCTACACCGAAGATTGGCTCGCCCTCATCCTCATCCTGTCCTTCCTGTTCATAACCTTCCCCGCGATCTGCGGTCTCGTATACCTGATAAAACTGATCCGACTCGGCGTAAAACAAGGCAAAAAAATCTTCACAAAACAAGTCGAAAAACACGACAAGCGCCAATACGAAAAATACCTCCTCAAAAACACCGACAACCTCGACAAAGACTTCGAACTCTACGACCTCGACAACATCATCAACGAAGTAAAAACCGAGCAGGGGGACGGTTCTTCTGCTTGATTATATTCCGGACACGGTAATCAAACGGGAATTTTCTAATCTTATTACGTATTAATAATTTCTGAGGTGATCAATATACTCAAATACAGTAAAGCAACATTAATAAACACACTGCGCAAACGCACCGGATTAGAACGTGAAGCAATGATTAAGTTTAGTAATCTTCATGAAAGAAGTCTGGACAGGATACAAAATGAACAACAAAATCCGGATTCAGAAACTTTTGAATATTTGATGAAGGCAATCAGCTTACCTCTGGAAAGTTTTGTTTATCCCAAGCTCGATACAATGTCGATGTCTTCAATAATCGAGTGTGATTTACTTATTCAATTAATTGATTTAGGTGATACCAAACAAGCCGGAACATTAATAAAAAAATTTGAATCAATGGATGCATTTGATGAAGGAGTAAATAAACAGTTCCTTCTGAGTAAAAAAGCTCGTTTATGGGAAATGGAAGGAAAACCGGCAAATAAGATTTTAAAATTGATTGATGAAGCATTTTTTGAAACATACGAGTGTTTTGATGATACAAAAATAGGTGAATTCGTGTTGGTGTTGGAAGAACCGGATCTTTTACATACAAAAGCACGAATATATGCAAAAACAGGAAAAATTCATGAAGCAATTGATGTTCTTAATAAACTATATTCAAGTATGGAAATATTACCGGCAATTGAAAAAGATAAAGAACGACTGTTTGCACCGATACTATTATCTCTATCAGAATTTTTATTAAAGACATGCGAATTTGAAAAAGCAATAGAAATATGCAATAAAGGAGCAGAATATTCGGCTTTGCGAAATCGCGGAAAATATAATCCGTGTTTTGAATTGCATTCTGCTTTTGCATTAAAGGGATTGGAAAGAAACGAAGCATGTCGTAAACATTTACAACATGCTTATTTTGGATACATGTTACTTGGTGATGTTGATAAAGCAACAGAGATAATAAAAATTGCTGAAAATGAGTTTTCAATAATTTTTGATTTATATGGTGTTGATAAAATGGCTCATATAAAAAGAATTCACAAACCTTATAACAGAGGTGAAGCTGTTGATTGTGACAGTATCGGATCAATGATCAATAAGCTGCGAATAAAAGAAGGTATATCACTTGATAAGTTATCCCGTGGAATATGTGATCGATCTACTCTTATGCGGATCGAACAAGGCAAATCCCCCGGTCATTTATGGAACCTGGAAGCAATAATGCAACGACTCGGAAGAGATATAAGTATTTATGAAAATTTCTTTCTTTCAAAAGAAGATTTCATTGCTATCCAAATGCGGGATAATATAAACGCCTTGATCATTGATCGCAAAGAAAATGAAGCAATCGATCTCCTCAGTGAACTTGAAGATATGAAAAATATAATGAAGTTTAATGTCTTTAAGCAATTTGTTTTAATGACAAAAGCATTTATATTCGACGCTAATCAAAAAAA
>Ga0123356_10002943_pt1 | contig 18030 bp, 19 predicted proteins | sample TergutEmb28metaG_2_FD_92546 | JGI IMG/M metagenome (GOLD analysis project Ga0123356, IMG submission 92546) | Embiratermes neotenicus P3 segment gut microbial communities from Petit-Saut dam, French Guiana - Emb289 P3 | ecosystem: Host-associated > Arthropoda: Insects > Digestive system > Gut ...
CCATCTGAAAGTCCCCGTATAACTCCGGCTGCTTCCAAATCCTTTCGTAACATATCTTTGGAAACAGAGATCACTGCTCCAATTTTGCGATTTTTCCCGGATCCTGCTCTTTCAAATGAACCTCCGACTTGGGAAGTATATTTGTTATAAGCTCTGTCGATATTAAAAAAAGGTTCAAAGAAATTCGCTCTTTGCTGTTCCAAAGCGGGACTTGTAGCTAATGGTTTTTGTGTAGAACAACCATTTCCTCCTGCATAACCTTTGAATATAACTCCGTGAACGGCGCAACGTTTAAACTGATCAATATTTACGCTACGGCTGCTGCTGTATATCCACACCTTAACTATCTGTGTTCCTTGCGTTCCGGCGCCGGCACATTCGATTTCGTATGCACCAAAAGATGTTGTTCTCCTTTGGGCGTTTATGTTTCCGGTTTGCAGTAATAATAAACTGCTAAATAAAAGTACTGTTAATAATTTATGTTTCATTGCTTTAAATATTAGGACGATTAACTGTTTTTCATATTATTCTATACCTTACTTTTTTTGAGAAAGTTGTAATAATAAAATTAATTTGACAAAATTAATTTAAATATTAATAACAGCTTAGACAAACTATAAAAATTTTTGGACAAATCGTAAAATTTTTGGACAAATCGTAAAAACTTTATATATTTGACAGATTTTTGTTTTTTAAAAGTCTTTATATGATGAACAATGTTTAAGCTTTTTCTCTTACTAAATCCTATTTATGCTACGCTTTTTTGGGCGATTGTGTTGAGTTCTGTAAAACCGCAGGGCAACGAGCCGAAAACGTTTTTAGGCAAGTTCTTTTTTGTCGCATGTATGACTTTCGTTTCGTATGTATTTTATTTTTTGCCACTGCCTGAAATTTATGTCTATGAAGACTCGATTTACCTGCTTACTCACTTGTCAATTTTCCCGATGTACTATATTTATGTGCGACTGCTGACGGTTGACAGGAAATTATCGTGGAGGAAGCATTATATTCATTTTGTAACGCCTGCAATATTGATAGTGTTGTATTTGATATGCGTATTTTGTATGTCGAAAGAAGAAACAATTGATTTTATTTATAATAAATTGGTTAGCAACGAGCCTGTTACAGGTGTTTTTCTGTTCAGGAAAATCATTTATAACTTAACTCGTATAACATTTATTATTCAAGGCATTGTATATATGACGCAATCGATTTTGGTGGTTCGGAAAAATCTACAAAACGTTGTCAATTTCTATTCAAATACAGAAGACGATTCGCTCGATAAAGTGCAATGGCTTAATATAACTGTTTCTGTAACAATGTCAACCTGCATTGTTATGGAAATTTTCGGAAAAGAAAGATTTACAGGACACGATTTTTTACTTATAGGACCGTCTATAGTCTTCACCGTAATGCTATTTATTATAGGCTGGCTCGGCAACAAGCAAAGGGCTGTGTTGCTGCCGGATATAGAAGAAGATGAAAATGATTTAGAGGGCAAAGTCACAAAATCCCAAAATATTCATATTAAAAACATTTACAAAAGTTGTTTGACAAAGACCTTATTTATCTTGATAAAGATCTTACAATTTGGGAATTAGCAAGCAAACTCGGCACAAATCGCACTTATGTTTCGCAAATTATCAACAACGAACATGGACAAAATTTCTCGGCATTTGTTAATTCCTACCGCATTAGTCACGCAGAAAATTTGCTGGAATCCAACCCAAAACTCTCACCGGCTGAAATTGCTGAAATGTCGGGTTTTGGTTGTTTAAAAAGTTGGAAAAGGGCAAAAAAAGGGTAGTTTTTAACTTTAATTTTTTTCAACTTTCGTATTTGCTTTCACTAATTTCTCTATAGCCTGATTCACTTTTTCAAAATGAAATTCTCCAATAATTTCGGTTTTAAGTTTTTCGATCCTGTCATTACAAAGATTTCCTATACTACCTTCATGAGTATGATTCACTTTCTTATCGCAGATAAAATTCCCTTCTTCTATTTCCAATCCGATTTGTTTATAAGCTTCGCGGAAAGGTATTCCTTGTAAAACTAATTCGTTCACTTTTTCCACACTGAACATTAAAGAATATTTATCATCATCAAGAATGTGTTCGTTAACTTCCAACGATTGTATCATCATAGTAATCATTTGGATACAATCGGACAATTCTCCGAAAGCCGGAAGGAAAATTTCTTTGGTAATTTGCATATCCCGAAAATATCCTGACGGTAAATTATTGGTAATTAAAGTGATTTGTTGAGGAATACTTTGTATTTGATTACATTTAGCTCGAGTTAATTCAAACACATCCGGATTTTTTTTATGCGGCATTATACTTGAACCGGTAGTAAATTGATTTGGAAGCCGGATAAATCCGAAATTTTGACTATTGAACAAACAGGCGTCGTATGCTAATTTCGATAGCGAAGCGGCGATTCCGGACAAGGCATAACCTACGGTGCGCTCTAATTTTCCCCGTCCCATTTGGGCATAAACTACATTATAATTCATGGAATCGAATCCTAACAAGTCGGTTGTCATTTGCCGGTTCAAAGGGAAAGAAGAACCATAACCTGCTGCTGAACCTAAAGGGTTGCGGTTACAGATTTTATAGGCTGACAGCAATAATTGTAAGTCGTCAGTCAGACTTTCGGCGTATGCTCCAAACCATAATCCGAAGGAAGAAGGCATAGCTATTTGTAAATGGGTATAACCCGGCATTAAAACTGCTTTGTATTTATTGCTCTGACTGATGAGTATATCAATTAGATCAGAAACAGTATTAACTAATTGCTGAATTGCTTCCCGAGTGAAAAGTTTCAAATCAAGTAAAACTTGGTCGTTACGTGAACGTCCGCTGTGAATTTTTTTACCTGTGTCTCCTAATTTCCGAGTTAACAAAAGTTCTACCTGTGAATGAACATCTTCCACTCCTTCTTCGATTACGAATTGTCCCAAATCAACGCTTGTATAAATTGAACGAAGTTCGGCAATTAATTGTTGAAGTTCATCGGAAGTTAGTAAACCAATGCTCTCAAGCATTGTGCAATGCGCTAAAGAACCAAGTATGTCGGCTTTTGCCAAATACAAATCCATTTCACGGTCTTTACCAATCGTAAACCGTTCAACTTCCTTATCTACATTAATATTTTTATGCCAAAGTTTCATATTGTATTTTTGCTAAAATATCGGCAATTTGATTAATTCCGTCCTGAAGCTGTTTAGATATTAACGGTTTGATAAACGGATTCAAATCAGCTTTAATTGTTAATTTCATCTTTGTTTCCTTCTCGCTAGTTTCTTTTAGTTGGATCCACATATTTACCGCAATCGGCGATTGGTCGGCAGTAAGTTTAATAGTTTTTAGCGGTTCTCTATTAATTACTAAAAAGCGGACTTTCCCAACAGGATTAATAGAAAACGAACAAGAATCACTGTCAAAAGTAAAATCTTCTATTTTATCGGAAGGGATGCGATTCTTTAAGTATTCAAGATTATTTAAATCTGAAAGAGTATCATAGATAATCCTGTTTCCGAAAGGAATAGTCTTTATTTCACTAATAAATTCTGTCATATTTTGAAATTCAATTATTTAGGGCTCCAATGTGCAGGATCTTTCCTCCATTCTTGAAGCGTTTTAATTTCTGATTCATCAATGTAATCTGTTCTTAATGCTTCATCTAAGACAGCATCATAATCGCAGAGTGTAATCAATTTTACTTTAGCTTCCTTAAATAATTCTTCAGAGATGGAGAATCCATAAGTGAAAATAGCAACCATGCCTATTACGTCACAACCTGCATTACGAACAGCCTCAACAGCTTTCAAACTACTTCCGCCTGTTGAGATTAAATCTTCAACAATCACAACTTTTGAACCCGGCTTTAAATCGCCTTCTATTAAATTCTCTAAACCGTGGTCTTTCGGGGTTGAACGAATATACACAAAAGGCAAATATAATTCTTCTGCTACCATAGCGCCTTGAGCAATAGCTCCTGTGGCAACTCCTGCGATGGTTGTTACATTTTCAAAATTTTCTAAAATGGTATGAGCCAGTTCCAATTTGATATAATTCCGCAAAGCAGGATATGATAGAGTTTTCCTGTTATCGCAATAAATCGGGGATTTCCAACCCGAAGCCCATGTAAACGGATTAGCCGGCTGTAACTTAACCGCTTTGATTTTCAGCAATTTTTTTGCAAGATTCTGTTTAAGTTTTTTCATTGAAAGAATTATAAACTATTATTTTTTTAATTCGCAAAAGTAATCAAAGTAAATGATAATTTAAAGACGATTGAATAATTTTTTTATGAAAATAAATATATTTTAATTCATTATCAGGTAATTGCTACAGTTAAAATGCTAATCTTTATTCCCTTTGATATCAATAGGCTCTGAGAAAGAGCTTCTAATGTTGAACCTGTTGTTAAAACGTCATCAATAAGTAAAATATGTTTTCCTTCAAATAGTTCCGGATTTTTTAATTGGAATAAATTTTGAGTATTCATCCAGCGATCAAACATTCCTTTCCGTGTTTGACTTGTATTTGCTTTCTCTCTAAAAACATTACCCGTTTCCAATGGGATTTTAGTTACTTTAGAAATTCCTTCGGCAATTTTTTCCGCTTGATTAAAACCTCGTTTTTTTTCTTTCGATTTGTGGAGTGGAACTGCTACCAAATAGTCAATTCCTTGAAAAAAATCACTCGAATTAATATCGTTAGCGATATATGTTCCAATCCATTCTCCCAAATCCATATTTCCTCTATATTTAATTTCAGCAATCAACTTTTGGGCAATCCCTCCTTTGCTGTAATATAAATAAGACGATGCTTTCACTAAGGAAACTTTTCCTGCAAAACGTTCTATAGCTTGATTTTCAGAAATAATATGATAATTTGTTTTTGGAAGTCTCAAAAAACAACTAAGACAGAAAAATTTTTCATTTTCAACCAAAGCTTCCCCACAAATGACACAGAGTTCCGGATAAATAAGTGAAGCGAGATTTGCAAATAAAGTTTTAATTCTCATATAATTAAGGCGATATGGCTAATAAATTGTTTTATTTATGATTATTTTTGCAAAGATAATAAAAAATTAATGTTGTATAAACTCTGATAATTAAGAAAACATACTACCTTTGTCCTGCATAAATTTATTACCGGGTGAGAACTATTATTTTCTTATTTCAAACACGACTGTTATGTAGAGCCGGCAAAATTCACTTTTGCTTCTTTTTATTGCTATTCGTTTGTACCTGCTTAAGCGCTCAGGAAAGAAATTATACATTAAGCGGAAATATACGCGACATCAGTAATGGAGAGGATCTTATTGGAGCTTCTATCAGTGACAACAGTTCGACACGCGGAGCAATAACAAATTCCTATGGCTTTTACTCATTAAGCCTACCAAGAGGCAAACATACTCTGACTGTATCATATCTTGGTTTTCGACGTAAGGAAATTGAAGTTGAACTGAACTCTGATCTTAGATTGAATGTTAGTCTTGAACCTGATACTAAAGAACTTAAAGAAGTAGTTATATCGGCTGAAAAACCAAATGCAAATGTGATAAGGTCTGAAATGAGCGTAGAGAAACTCACAGCAAAAACTATCAAATCGGCGCCGACTTTAATGGGCGAAGTTGATGTTTTGAAAGTTATCCAACTACTGCCGGGCGTACAGTCCACTTCGGAAGGTTCTTCAGGTTTCAGTGTGCGCGGCGGAGGATATGATCAGAATCTAATTTTATTAGATGAAGCTGCTGTTTACAATGCATCTCATTTGATGGGCTTTTTCTCGGTTTTCAATAACGACGCAATTAAAGATGTAACTCTTTATAAAGGCGATATTCCTGCATCTTTCGGTGGACGCCTTTCTTCACTCTTGGACATTAGAACTAAGGACGGAAATAATCAACGCTATTCCGCAACAGGAGGTATTGGACTTATTTCGAGCCGGCTTACTGTAGAAGGTCCTTTGGGCAGTAAATCTTCTGCAATAGTTTCAGCACGGCGAACTTATGCTGATGTTTTTCTTAAATTATCTAATAATGAAATACAGCGAAAATCATCGCTCTATTTCTATGATATGAATGCTAAAGTAAATTACCGTATAAACGATGATAATCGTATTTTTCTTGCAGCTTATTTAGGACGCGACAAGTTCGGCCTTAGCGAAATGGGTGGAATGGATTTTGGTAATAAGACTATTACTGCTCGATGGAATCATGTCTTTTCACCTAAATTATTCTCTAATTTTACACTAATTGGCAGTCTTTATGATTATTACATACTGAGTGAAATAAGTGATCAACTCGGACAGGAACTTAAAACCGGTCTTAGTGATTATGGTATGAAAGCCGATTTTTATTATATGCCCAATCCTGTGCATAATATCAAATTTGGGTATAACTTCTTTTATCACAGTTTTCATCCCGGCGACGGAGGTGGTATTGGAGAAGAGTCTATTATTGGTCGTGTTTCTTATCCAAAAAAATATGCAATGGAAAATGTGGCTTATTTGACAAACGAAACAAATATAGAAGGTAATTTAAAGCTCAAATATGGACTTCGTTATACGAGTTTCGGAAATCTTAACGATGGTAAGATCACATACCACCAGCAACAGTTCGATCCGCGTGTGGGAATTACATATATTTTCAACGAATTACATTCAGTTAAAGCAAGTTATTCACGAACAACTCAATTCGTACAATTAGCTTCCAATTCCACTTCAGGTTCGCCGCTCGATTTATGGTTTCCAGCGTCGGAAAATGTAAAACCTCAAAAGTGCGACCAGTTTGCAGTTGGTTATTTCCGGAATTTTGCTTCAAACGAATATGAACTTTCTGCAGAAGTTTATTACAAAAACCTGAAAGATGTTGTTGATTTCAGAGATCACGCCGAACTGATGTTAAATGAAGATCTTGAAGGAGAATTAAAATTTGGAAACGGTTATTCGAGCGGATTAGAATTGATGTTTCGAAAGACATCAGGACAATTAAACGGATGGGTAAGTTATACGCTATCAACAAGCAGGCGTAGGATAGAAGGCATTAATGATGGAAACTGGTATCGCTCTCCGTATGACAAGCCGCATATTATTTCAAGCCTTTTATCGTATGATTTATCATCCAAATTTTCATTTTCGGCTTGTTGGGTATATGGCAGCGGTACTCCCGTTACTTATCCGACAGGACGTTTTCAAATTGAAGGAAATTATGTGCCTATTTATTCAGGTCGCAACGAGTATAGATATCCGGCATACCACCGCCTCGATATTTCTGCTACAATGAAGTTATCTCCTCCGGGAAAACGCTTCAAACATGAGCTGAATTTTTCACTCTTTAATGCTTACGGACGTAAAAATGCATGGACTGTCAGTTTCCGCCCTGAAGAAGATGATCCGGATAGTTACTACGCTGAAAAAATTTCTCTTTTCAAATTTGTACCTTCAATAACATGGAATTTTAGTTTTTAGAAAACAATGAATAAAAAGAAATATTTATATAATAGCATATTAACAGGAAGTATTATACTTTTCAGTTTCTTTTCGTGTATTGAAAGGATGGATATCAGTACGGAAGCTTCTCCTCCACGTTTAGTTGTTTATGGTTATATTACAACCGATACAATGCAACATGCTATTCGAATCACTCGTTCTTCAGGATTTTTTGAAAAGACTAAACCTGAAGGCATATCTAATGCTATTGTCAGTATTAGCAGTGAAGACGAAGTTTTTGAATTGAATGAATCTCCTGTGGAATCCGGTTTATACCTTACTTCACCGGATGTTTACGGATTGTCCGGTAAAACCTATATACTACATGCATTGATTGACTTTAATAATGATGGAAAGCAGGAACAATATAAAGCATCTTCTTACTTGCCTTATCCTGCTATTATTGATCATGTGGAAATTCAACAAACTTCTTTTTTTGGAGAACAACTCATGAAGGTTCTTATTTGGGGAAGTTTACCGGAAGAAAGCAGTAATAATTTCAGTTTTCATCTACTTCGTAATAATGTAGTATTGAACGATTCATTACGAGGGTTCCGTTCAACAAGCGATGACTACATAACAGGGAATAAGTTTTCAGCTTTGCCTGTGTTTATATTAAGTCCGGAGCGGGAAAAATATCAATTCGAAACAGGAGATACAATTGCAGTTCAAATAGAAAGTCTTACTTCAGAATATGCTACTTTCATGCAGAATGCTCAACAAGAGATGTATGGTCAAATTCCTCTTTTCGGAGGACCTCCGGCTAATATTGAGACTAATATCCAATGTCTGTCATCGGTTTCAAAGATAGGTATATCGGGCTTTTTTACCGCTTATTCCAAACATAAAGCATATACGATATACTGAAGTAAGTTTTTCATTCAATCCAACTGTTTCATGGCTTCTACTAACCGTTGAAACTCACGACGATAACCTTGTTTATCTTCGCCAAATCCACTGCGAGCTAACTCCACTACTTCATTGTAATTAGCTGTTCCTTTGAAATCTGAATTTCGCAACAAATGTCCAAACATCGCTACTGCAGAAGAAAATGTATAATCTGTACTCGGATTTTTACTTTTGTCGCTTATCAAAACAGGGATTTCCATCTTGATACTGTTTTCACGGTCAAGTGGTTTGTAACGTAACTTAACGGTCATCATCTCATTGTTTTTCACACCTTGTGTCAATTCCTGATCTGATGGTTTTTGATATTTCAATTCATCTACACTGCCATAAGGGTTTTTTACTCCTACCGGAATTACTTCGTAAAATGCTGTTACAGTATGCCCTGCACCTAATTCGCCGGCATCTTTTGTATCATCATTGAAATCTTCTTTATTTAACAAACGACTTTCATAACCCACTAAACGATAAGCGCTGACATAAGCCGGATTGAATTCAACCTGCATTTTTACATCTTTTGCTACAGCATACATTGTTGAGCCAAATTCCTTTACCAAAACGCGGTTAGCTTCCTGAAGATTATCAATATACGCATGATTTCCATTTCCTTTTTGAGACAGAGTTTGCAGTTTACTATCCTTATAATTCCCCATTCCATATCCTAATACAGTTAGATAAACTCCCGTTTGACGTTTTTCTTCTATCAAACTTTCTAATCCTTTTTCAGATGAAATTCCCACGTTAAAATCACCGTCGGTGCAAAGAATAATACGATTATTTCCTCCTTTTATAAAATTCTTCTGAGCTACTTTATATGCAAGCTCGATTCCGTCACCTCCTGCAGTTGAACCTCCGGCGCTCAATGCTTCCAGCGCTTCAATAATTTTCTGCTTATCAGTTCCTGACGTAGAAGGTAATACTTCACCCGCTGCACCTGCATAGACAACAATAGATACTTGATCTTTTTCCCGCAAATTATTGGTTAATAACTTTAATGATGATTTCACCAATGGCAGGCGATTAGGACTTTCCATAGATCCTGAAACATCAATCAGAAAAACAAAATTAGAAGCAGGAATATTTTCAGAAGGCACTTCTTTTGCTTTCACTCCTATTCGTACTAATAAATTCTGCTTATTCCATGGACAAGATTGCGTTTCTGTCATGATATGAATAGGATGTTTTCCGGTAGGATTCGGATAATCATAAGAGAAATAATTAATTAATTGTTCTATCCGTACAGCATCTTTAGGTGGTTTTTGTCCTTGGTTGATCATCCTGCGAATATTACTGTAAGAAGCAACATCCACATCAAGCGAGAAAGTAGAGAGTGGATCGGATTTTGCATCTTTGAACCGGTTTTCAGCAAATGAGCTGTATTCTTCATTTTTTTCAGAATCGTAAGAATAAGCAGGAGAAGCAGCAATTCTGTAAACTGCACCGCTCAATTTTTGACGCGATACAGCATCAGTCATAGCTGAATTATTCTGTAATTCATAGCTTTTTAATACTACTTCTTCGGGATAAGGATAAAGAGCTTGGTATGAAATATCCGTATTTATATTCCTTACTTTTGCTTCTTGCGATGCACATCCGATGATTAATAAAGCGGCAATTACACAGATCGCCATAAAAAAATTTGTTTTCATAAAATATAAAATTAATAAGTAAATAAATTTAGTTTTATCAATGGATGTTAATTTTTGAATAATTCCATAATTTTTTTTTATTTTTGTAAAAAATTTCACTATCCCCTAAATTTTCTAAAGGGGATTAGAAAGGTAAATGTTTTTAATTGGAGAATAACAAACCACATACAAACTGGAGCGATGAAGACCTTTTGAAACAATTCATCAAGACTTCAAATCAGATGTTATTGGGACAACTTTATTCAAGATATATTCCACTAATATATGGATTGTGCTTAAAATATTTACAACAGATAGAAGATGCTCAGGATGCTGTGTCAAATATCTATGAAGAACTTAACAGGAAAATAAGCAATTATCAGATTGATAACTTTAAAGCTTGGCTCTATAGTGTGACAACAAATCACTGTCTACAGGTTCTGAGAAAAGAGAAAAACCGGTTTTTTGAAGAAATTGAAATTCAAAATGTGGAATCTGATGATTTTGAACATCTAATAGATATTAATGAAGACAAAGAGAAGGAAGAGGCATTAAATTATTGTCTTGGTAAACTATCTAAAGGTCAACAGCGATGTATTAATCATTTTTATTTTGATGATTTTTCTTATACGGATATTGTTGTAAAAACCGGGTTTGAATTAAATAAAGTAAAGAGTTATATTCAAAACGGAAAACGTAACTTAAAGATTTGTATTATTAAGAAGCTAAAAGTTTAGTATGCAATTAAAAGACTATATAAAAGGTAACAGGTACGGTAAAGAAGCCAATCGGTTTGAACGCGAAGCCATGAAAGATCCTTTTCTACAAGGCGCTTTGGATGGATTCGACTCAGTAGCCGGCGATCATGCTAAAATTATCGAACAGCTCGAAGAGAAATATACTAATCAAATATTCGCCCCTAAATCAAAGAATAAAGTATTTTTTTATTGGGCAGCTGCTGCATCTGTCTCGCTGTTAATAGGTATAAGCGCTTTTTTCTTCTTACAAAAAAACTCAAAAGATTCCTTTATGCTTGCAGAGAGAAATTTTTATGAGAACAAGAGTTCAACTTCGGATGATCCTTATGCTTCAGAAGCAGAATATTTACCTAAACCTGAAATGAAATTGCCTTATGCCTCCCCTGAGGAAAGCAATAAAGTATTACTTTCACCTCCTCCCACACCACAGACGATTGCAAAATCAGAAAGCAAATCATCTGCAATAGGTATTACAGATACCAAAACACATTCCTTGTCTGAAATACCTGAAGAAACACAATTAATCGCTGAAATATTGAATGAAGAACAAGATGAAACTGTTAAAGAGAAAGCAATAGATGTAACCGGAGAGCAATTATCTCGTACATCAGTCAGCAATAGAGCAGCTATGACAAGCGCTGCTTCACGCATAAATGATAATGAAAATGTCATACGAACATTTGGAGAAAAAGAATTTCAAAACTGGTGCAAACAAAAAGCAGATAAAAATGTATGCGCCGGCAAAGGCGTTTCTGTAAAAGTATCTTTCTTTATTGATGAAAAAGGAAAACCATCTTATATTGAATATCAAAAATATTCATGCGAAGATGCGAAAAAAGAAATGGAAAATCTGTTAAATTCATCTCCTACATGGACAAATACAAATCGAAAAGTAATATTAACTGTTAAATGGTAGATAATCAGAGGTTAAAAAATAATTCATAACTCATAATTCATAATTAAAATAAATGCTATTTATCTTTTCTACATCGGAAAATACTCAACGTTTAGAATATATTGCTAAGCATATATTCAATTCTGTATTAGGTATTGAATTTTCGATTGTGCAGGACAAAGATTTTTTTCTCCGGCAAACCGGCGCTTGTATTAACTATTCGAATGAAGATTTACATCACGGTTTACAGATTGTTCCATGCGGTTTACTTTTTGAAAAAGGGGTAAGGGAAATACCGCATATTGATGTTTCCCAATGGAACGGATATTCTTGTTTTTTCCTGCAAAAACAGGGTGATATTCCTTTCGATATTTTCGCCGCTTCTTTTTATCTTCTAACTCTTTACGAAGAATATTTTCCTAAACAGCTTGATGAACACGGACGATTCAGTCCGAACCAATCATTAGCCTATCGCAATGGTTTTCTCGAAATTCCTGTGGTCGATCGCTGGGCGTGTTTATTAAAAAATGAACTAAAGAAAATGTATCCTGAAATGGAATTCAAAAAAAGAGAATTCCGATTTTTAAGCACTTTCGATATTGACCATCCTTATTTGTATTTAAAAAAGGGATTTCTAAAATCGGTTATAGCGACAATTAGGGATTTACTTAACCGGAGATTTGCTAATATCACATCTCGCTTTGCCGTTCATTTAAGAATAAAACCCGATCCCTACATGGAAGCTACTCAACAAATTGATCGGATTCATAAAGAAGCAGGCAAATCGTATTATTTGTTTGCATTGATGAAAGATAGAGGTAAATATGGCAGGAAAACTCTTTATCCACTTAAATCTTATTACAAATTCTTGAAAAATACGGATTCCGCAATTGTTGGATTACATCCTTCATATAATGCATATCTAAATCTAAAACAATTAATTATAGAAAAAAAGCGATTGGAAAAAGTTTTAGGTAAAAAAGAAGTAATTATTTCGCGTCAACATTTTCTGCGAATGCTTATTCCGGAAACATTTAATGATTTGGAAGAGGCTGGTTTCAAGGAAGACTTTACCACTGCATTTGCACATGCTCCGGGTTTCCGCTCAGGAACAGCTATCCCTCATAATTTCTATGATGTTGAAAAAGATATAACCGGTGAATTATTACTGCGTCCTACAATCGTAATGGATTCATGTCTAATAACTCATCTAAATTTAAGCCCTGAAAAAGCTCTTGAAAAAATAAAACTCTTAATTGATGAATGTGAAAAATCCGGAGGCGATTTTGTTAGTCTTTGGCATAACTCTAATTTAAATGGCGATAATACTAATAATCCATGGATAAATATTTTTATTGAGATGTTTAAGTATGCAAATTCAATAGAAAATGATAACTTTGTATCCGATTTAAAAAATTAAATATTAATTATAACTATTTTCTAAAAGAATGATTATACACAATTTGGGATTATACGACAGCATACTTAATCAATTTATTGCAGAAGTACGGGATATTACTATTCAGAATGATAGGATGCGTTTCCGCAGAAATATTGAAAGAACAGGTGAAATAATTGCTTATGAAATTAGTAAAACATTGCAATATCATACGGTTGATGTCCAAACGCCTTTAGGAGTACAACCTGTTTCAGTTCCTTGCGACTCTATTGTGATCACATCTATATTAAGAGCAGGATTGCCTTTCCATAATGGCTTCCTTTCGTATTTCGACAAAGCCGAAAACGCATTTATTTCAGCTTCAAGAAAATACAACGAAGATCACAGCGCTTTTTCGATTGAATTAGGATATTTGTCTTCCCCTTCAATAGATGGTAAAACATTGATTATTGTTGATCCTATGCTTGCTACAGGTAGTTCGTTAGATTTGTCTTATCAAATACTTTTAAAGAGAGGTATTCCTTCACAAATTCATGTAGCTTGCGTTATTGCAAGTAAACCGGGAATTGATGTAGTTAAGCAGATCTTCCCGAAGGATATAACTACCATTTGGGCAGGAGCAATCGATCCTGAATTGAATGACAAAGCATATATAGTTCCCGGACTTGGCGACGCAGGGGACTTGGCTTATGGAGAGAAAATATGAATTAAAAAATATAATCTATAATTATTATTAACAATTAAATAACAAAATCACCTATGGAAAAGCAACGAATTATTCAGTATCAATCTGATTTTGATAAAATTGCACATTTTATCAATAACGAAGACAGCAGTGAACAAGTTGAGGTATGGTTTGCTCGCGAATTACAAATTTTATTAGGTTATGCTCGTTGGGAAAATTTTATTATAGCCGTTCACCGAGCTGTAGATTCTTGTAAAACGCAGAATATCAATGTAGATGACCATTTTCGTGAGGTCACGAAAATGGTCGGTTTAGGTAGTGGAGCAAAACGTGAAGTCATAGATATTATGCTCACTCGCTATGCTTGTTATCTGATAGCACAAAATGGAGATCCTAAAAAAGAAGAAATCGCATTTGCTCAGAGCTATTTTGCTATGCAAACACGCAAAACAGAACTGATTGAAGAGCGTATTAATCTATTATCGAGGCTTGAAACAAGGGAAAAGCTAAGAGTGGCAGAGAAACAGCTTTCGCAAAATATCTACGAAAGAGGTGTTGACGATAAGGGATTTGGACGTATCCGTTCAAAAGGTGATAAAGCACTATTTGGAGGACACAGCACAGAGGATATGAAAAAACGCTTAGGGATTAAATCAAGTCGATCATTAGCCGATTTTTTACCTACATTAACAATTGCAGCCAAAAATTTGGCAACAGAAATGACTAATTACAATGTGGAAGAAAAGAATTTATTCGGAGAACAGCCTATTGCTGACGAACATATACAAAACAATAAAACAGTCCGTGAAACGCTAAGAAAACGAGGAATAAAACCCGAAGAATTGCCTCCTGCCGAAGATATTAAAAAATTGGAACGTCGTGTTGCAAATGATGAAAAATCAATCGAAAAGTCAACACTAAAATTACCAAAAGGGAAATAAAATATTAAGTATTACAATAATATTTCTATATGGAAAACTATAATATACATTCAGCAACAATCAGCGATAAAGAGAAGGATTTTGAAAACGCACTTCGTCCTTTATCTTTCAAAAGCTTCAGCGGACAGGATAAAATCGTTGAAAATCTGAAAATATTCGTTACAGCTGCTCGACAAAGAGGTGAAGCGTTGGATCATGTGCTTTTACACGGCCCTCCTGGATTAGGCAAAACAACGCTTTCTAACATTATCTCCAACGAATTGGGAGTCGGTTTTAAAACCACTTCCGGACCTGTATTGGATAAACCCGGTGATTTAGCAGGTGTATTAACTTCATTAGAACGGAATGATGTTCTTTTCATAGACGAAATTCATCGTCTAAGTCCGGTAGTGGAAGAATATTTATATTCTGCAATGGAGGATTATCGTATTGATATTATGATTGATAAAGGCCCCAGCGCCCGTTCTATTCAGATCGTACTGGAGCCTTTTACTTTAGTCGGGGCAACCACAAGAAGCGGTTTACTCACTTCGCCTCTTCGTGCACGATTCGGAATTAATCTGCATTTAGAATATTACGATGCAGAAACATTGACTTTCATCGTGAAACGCTCAGCCGGCATTTTGAACGTTCCATGTAGTGATGATGCCGCTAAGGAAATCGCTTCTCGAAGTCGGGGAACACCGCGAATTTGCAATTCTCTTTTGCGTAGGGTGCGCGATTTTGCTCAAGTTAAAGGCTCCGGCGCTATTGATAAGGAAATAGCCAAATTCGCTTTGGAAGCTCTAAATATAGATAAATATGGCTTAGACGAAATCGATAATAAAATTCTTCTGATAATCATAGATAAATTCGGAGGAGGTCCTGTTGGTTTAACAACTATTTCCACTGCATTAGGTGAAGATGCTGGAACTATCGAAGAAGTTTATGAGCCATTTCTCATAAAAGAAGGATTTATCAAACGAACTCCGCGTGGAAGGGAAGCAACTGCTTTGGCTTATAAACATCTTGGGCGGAATCAGGCAGAGCAACAGGGATTTTTATTTTGATTTTTCAAATTTTTCATGTACTAATTCCTTGCCATCAAATACGATATAGGAGAAGTGCTGCATCCAATCACCGACAGTCATCATCCTGTTTGCTGGAGTTATCATTACATCTAAAGGAATATGTCTATGTCCGAAAATCATATAATCGATTTCCGGATGTGTTTTGATATACGACTTGGCAAAAATTACCAAATGTTCTTTGTCTTCGCCTAAATAGGGTTCATTACAATGCTTCAACTCTTTTTTTCGGCTGTAATCAGCCCACAGATATGCAAGTTTAATACCAAAATCCGGATGGATGAGCCGAAAAAAGAATTGACATATCCTGTTGTGGAATATCCCGCGAACGAGTCTGAAAGAAAAAGAAAAAGCGCTTTGCTCATCGCCATGTGCTAAATAGAAAGTTTTACCTCCCATTTCAGTAATAAAAGGTTCTTTATGTAAAATAAAGCCGATTTCTTTAGGTAAGTAATCAAAAATCCATAAATCGTGATTACCTATGAAATAATGGATTTCAACTCCGGAGTCGCTCAATTCCGCAAGTTTTCCAAGAAATCGTATGAATCCTTGAGGAACGGATCGTTTGTATTCGAACCAAAAATCAAAAATATCGCCCATCAAATACAGGGCTTTAGCTTCTTCCTTGATAAAATCCAACCAACGAACCAAATGTTTCTCTCTTTCAAGCGTATCGCCAAAAGTAGAAGAACCTAAATGCACATCTGAAACAAAAAATACTTTATCTTTCACGTTTATTTATAAAAATCCCAATTCCAATTTTGCTTCTTCACTCATTAAATCTTTATGCCATACCGGTTCGAAAACAAGTTTAACTTCCACATTGCCAATCTCCGGAATAGATTCGACTTTCATTTTTACATCTTCGATAATATAATCGGCAAGTGGACATCCGGGCGCTGTTAAAGTCATAACTATTGTTACATTTTTGAAATCATCAACATCAACATCGTAAATTAATCCCAAATCATACACATTGACAGGAATTTCAGGGTCATAAACCATTTTCAACATTTTGATGATTTGTTCTTCCAATTCTAACGAGTTATTTTCCATACAGTTATTATCTGTTAATATATTCTTTTGCTTTTTCTACAAAAAAACTTTTAAAAATCGTGACACAAAGTTAAATGAAATTTTTGAATTACATACGGATAAATAAATTTGTGCCTAATAATATAGAGGAAAGTCATATCTTTATTAGGTAATATCACTAAATCACTTAACACTATTTCATCCGTATAAAAAAATCTTTTAATTTTTTGTATTTAAATGAAACGCTTTTATTACCTTTGAAGCGTAATTCAACAAATAAAATAAGTGCAGATGACATATTCTCAAATAAAAAAAGAAGTAGGTAATACATGGGCGTTTCTTTGTAATCCAGAATATAAGAATGGAGTGTTAAAAACTGCTGAATTGTTGTTTTTTGATGAAAACAAAGCAAAAGTAACAGAACAGTTAAAAAAGCATACTAAAGGTCATTATGCAATGGTCTATTTTGGTGAAGTTAATACTGAACAGGCATACCTCTTATGACATTAGTAAATTTTAATAAGAAATTACCTTTAGTCATTGTTCCTGTCTCTATCAAAATAGAAACAGCCATTTATGATTTTAATTTTGCAATTGATACAGGTGCATCAATCAGCCTGATTGATATGGATGTTTTACATGCTCTTGGATTCCAGAAAGAGTATGCTATTCGAACCATACAAACAATGACGGCAAGCCGACAAGAAACAGCCTACGAATTTGAATTGCCTAATATAAAAGCAGTAGGATTAATCCGAAGAAATTTTAAAATAATATCCCGAAGTTTACCTTCCGGATTAGGTATTGATGGATTATTAGGCCTTAATTTCTTTAAAAATAAGGAATTAGTAATTAATTTCAAATCATCGGAAGTCAGATTATCTTAATAAACAATTATCACAACTCTGACACCCTCGACTCCATAAAGCACATTATCCTTTCTTTCAGACCGGCAGCGGTTTTGTAGCCAATAATACCTTTTTTAATTAAAAATATAAAAATCACTTAACACTATTTCATCCGTATAAAAAAATCTTTTAATTTTTTGTATTTAAATGAAACGCTTTTATTATCTTTGTCGCAATTCTGTGAAAACAAAGCGTTGTTTATCCGGAAGGACTTTTTGATAGCGATAGCGTTTTTTAAGATATTATTCTTAGTAAGAAAATCGCCAATTTTCAATTTAAAGGATTCCTTGAGACTTGACTCGG